>OGOX01000990.1_pt1 | contig 19401 bp, 17 predicted proteins | sample 1552761 | NCBI WGS metagenome assembly OGOX01 (sample SAMEA2580212, study PRJEB22360) | human gut metagenome | biome: human gut; feature: human-associated habitat; material: faeces | place: Denmark | collected 2008/2010
TGCCGGGATAGGAGCGCCTTTCTTCTCGTTGATACGGATACTGACGGGAACGTCCGCTTGCAATGCGGCTTCCAGTTTGTCATATTCTTCGCCCAGCAAGGCACGGGTACGTGTGATAAATTCGATAGGAAGTGCCATCTTATTCTGTTTGTTTGGCACAAAAGTACTAACTTTGCGGAAAACTAACAGTATGCAAGCATCGCTTTTCCTTATACCGGTTACATTGGGAGACACCGATCATCGGCGTGTTCTCCCGGAATATAATCGTGAAATCATTCTACAGATCAAACATTTCATCGTAGAAAATATACGTACTGCACGCCGTTTCCTGAAAAAGACAGAGCCTTCGATCGTGATTGACAATCTTGTCTTTTATGAATTGAACAAGCATACGTCGGCCGAAGCCGTTGCCGCTTATCTGGCTCCTTTGGCGGAAGGCGAGGCGGTCGGTGTGATTGCCGCCCAGCTCCGTGCGGCCCGGCGCGCTCAGCAGCGCCTGTGCCGGATAGCCAAAGGTCAGGCGGAAGCCCTCCGTCACCTCTGTGCAGCGGCTTTTTGCGCTTTCTAACCTGTCCGAACCGTATACCTGAGTCAGTTTATCTTCAAATACAGGCTGATTTATATTGGCTACCAGCTCCGATATCTCCAAGGCCTATTCACCCCTTTTACGAATCAAACGACAGTTCGGAAGTCTTTTTCAGTAGAACCCCGTTCAGATACACCGATTTCGGGTTTAATTGCTCGTCACAAACAACAAAGTCCGCATTTTTCCCAGCAGCAATCGAACCAACCTTATCCGCACAGCCGACCACTGCAGCTGGAATGATTGTCGCTGACATAACAGCCTGCTCCCTCGGTACGCCAAACTCCACGGCCTTTTTCATACAGTCGTAGAGATTTGTCGCTGATCCCGCGATGGTGCCATCTGCGAGGCGGGCGACACCGTTTTTCAAAAAGACCTCCTGCCCACCAAGGGTGTATTTGCCATCCGGCATACCGCAGCAGCGGAGAGCATCAGAAATTAAACATACCCTTCCGGGGAACAGCTTAAATGCCATGCGAATGGCGCTGGGATGGACGTGCAACCCATCACAGATCAGTTCGGCAGTCACACCCTTACGCTCACTTCCTGCTCCTATGGGTCCGGGCTTTCGATGGTGGATTCCGGGCATAGCATTAAACAGGTGCGTCAGATGGGAAGCACCTGCATCGAATACGGTCTCGGCCTCATCATAGGTGCAGTCAGTATGCGCGATAGCTACTTTGCAGAGCGTGGCCGCATGCTTTGTGAAAGTCTCGGCTCCAGACAATTCCGCAGCTACATCGACAATCCTGATAAGCCCATTGGAGCTATCATATAGTTTCTGAAACGCCTCTATATCTGGCAGTTTCAGGTATGAACCGTTCTGAGCTCCTTTTTTCTTTTCTGAAAAAAACGGCCCTTCCATTTGTATTCCCACTAAATTTGCGCACTCTCTCGGCTTCTCGTTTTTGAGCCAAACGGCGTTTTTGAATGCCATTTCCAGCACATGATACGGCAACGTCATGGAGGCCGGTGCGAAGCTGGTTACGCCGTTTTGCGCCAGATAGCGAGCCATTCTGATTAGCCCATCATAATCACCATCCGAGAAGTCCGCGCCGGAATTTCCGTGAGTATGTATATCCACAAGTCCCGGTATCACATACTGATTTGACAAGTCGATACCACCGGCAACTGTATGGGTGGAATCTATCATTTCGGCGAACCTACCATTCTCCACCCGAAATGCGCCGTGACGGAAAGAACCGTCAACAAAGATATGGGCATTATGAAATATCATTTCACACCTCCGGCAGGCTTGCCGCTGCCATTGACTGCCCCACACGCCGGAATTTTTCATCCGGCAGCATAACTCGAAGCTTCCTGCACAGTTCAGGGAATTCTTCCTCCAATACTCGCTGACATTCTTCTATAATTAAATTCCCTCCGATGCCAGACGCCACACGCCCAAGCACCAGCAGTGTGCGGAGATCATAAATCATTGCATAGAGGCTTAGAGTGTGCGCCAGATACACGCCAATTGAACGGAAGATATCGCACGCAAATGGAACTTCCTGTTCCGTCAGCTTCTGAACCTCCTTGAGTTTCTCAGCAGGAGAAAGATTCTCAGAAAGTGCGATTCCTGCCGCGGGCGCCAGCTTTATCACAGCATCTTGAGAAAAGTATTTGCATCCGACCCCGATATCTCCGGACCATTCGTCACGCATGGCGCACTCGTTCAAATCCACCGGAGCAAAGGCCAACTCATTAAACCATCCAAGCAGATTTCCCTCTGCATTTACATATCCGACAGCTTCACTCGTTCCCATCGCAAGCCCCATAATAGAGCCTGCTCCAAGACTCATAGCTCCTGCAAGGGCGGATACATCTCCGTCATTAGCAACAACAATGGGGACATCTCCGATCTCCTTTGCCGCGCGATCATAGATGGTTTTTACCTCATCCCTGCAGCTGCGAGGAACCTTGATGAAGATGGAGGATACCATAGGGGCGTTTCCGACAAAGACGCCTGCGGAGGACACGCCAATACCGTCCACCCGCGGCATTTTCGACGCTGCCGTCTTAAGCGCACTCACGATCCCCTCATATTGATATTGAGGATCTTCACTTGTTTTCGGATGCCACACAACCTCCTCGGAGTAGACTGTCCTGCCGTCAATGACCGCAGAAACCTTGCGGTCAGAACCACCTGCATCGAAACCAATGCGGCAGCCATTTATATGCCCTCCCACTTTTTTTGCCTGCTCATTGGGCTGCGGGAAGGCAGCTTCTTCGCAAACCACTACCTCGAAGGGGCGTTCGTAGACATCCTGCATAAAGCTGATGTCAAAATGGCGGAGACCTCCCGCACGGTATTCCGCTTGTAATCGCTTTGCAATTGTGTCATCGCCACACAGGTAAAGGCGCCAGCCGCCAACGCTCCATAAAAGCATTTTGACAAATCTTTCAGCGTAGCGGTAATTTGCTGCTGCAAACGCATCGCTGCGCAGCTTTGTCTCAAACACAGAGACAAAGCCGTTTTCTCTTTCTATGGCAATTTTGAAGGGATGTACCGCCTCTTTCAGATATGCTTCTGCCCAAACACCGAAGGGGATGAAAGCATTATCTAATAGGGGCATGTTTTTTACAGAATAATCGATGCCAAGGTAGTTCATGGCAGTCTCCTTTCATTCACAGGGGCAGAGAGACAGATGCGTCCATGTCACAAATAACTGTGACATTTGGATGGAATTGCAGAATTGAGCCGGGAAGCTGCGGTGTTACAGGTCCCCAAAATGTGCGGAAGAGGATATCTGCCTTATCCTTGCCTGTAACAAGCATGACGATTTTCTTCGCTGACATAATTGTGCCGACTCCCATCGTGATAGCAGATGCGGGGACATCGTTGACCGATGCAAAGAACCGCTTATTTGCCTCGCGAGTCATTTCCGTGAGCCGAACTTCATGGGTTGCAGTTGGGAAATGGTCGCAGGGCTCATTAAATCCGATATGCCCATCATGACCGAGGCCAAGAAGCTGAATATCAATGCCGCCCCAGTCCTCCAGCTTACGCTCGTATTGCTCGCACATGGTTGGAATATCTTCTGCAAGGCCATCGGGAACAATGGTGTTTTCCGGTTTAATATTGATATGGTCAAACAACTTTTCCTGCATGAAACGACGATAGCTTTGCGGATGGTCGGGAGCAAGTCCCTTATATTCATCCAGATTTACCGACCGAACCCGGCTGAAGTCAATGCGCCCCGCCCGCTCACGGAGAATAAGCTCGCGGTACAGCGGAATGGGAGTAGAACCGGTGGCAAGACCTATCACACAGGAGGGCTTTGCCTGAATAACGGCTTCAAATTCATCAGCGGCAGCCCTCCCCATATCTTCGGAATCTTTCACCTGAATGAAATTCACATGCAACATTTTATCCCCCGTATCCGTCAGGATTCTGCTTTTGCCAATTCCATGTGTCGCGGCACATATCGATTAGAGATTTCTCCGCTCTCCATCCGAGAAGCTCTGTGCTCTTTGAGGTATCTGCATAGCAGATGGGCAGATCCCCCTGTCGGCGCGCTGCAATCTGATATGGGACAACCACATCATTGGCTTCTTCAAAGGCATGCACCATATCCAACACACTATAGCCGTGACCTGTACCAAGGTTAAAGACGCTTTCCCCGTTGTGCTGCATTAGATACTGGATGGCGGCAACATGTCCCTTTGCCAAGTCGACCACGTGGATATAGTCGCGCACACCGGTACCGTCCGGCGTGGGGTAGTCGTTTCCGAACACATTCAGGTGGTCACGCTTTCCGATGGCTGTCTGTGAAATATAGGGCATGAGGTTATTCGGAATGCCGTTGGGGTGCTCACCGATCTTCCCGCTTTCATGTGCGCCGACCGGATTGAAGTAGCGCAGATTCACAACCGACCACTCTGGGTCGGCCTTTGCCATATCGCGCAGGATCTGTTCGCACATGAATTTTGTCCAACCATAAGGGTTTGTGCAGTTCCCGGTTTTTGAGGTCTCACGCAGGGGCATCTCGTTGTCGCCTGAATAGACAGTGGCGGAGGATGAGAAAATAATGCGCTTGACTTTGTGCCTTGACATAGCGCTGCACAACTCCAAGGTTGCATCCAAATTGTTCTGATAGTAATCAAGCGGCTTCATGACAGATTCTCCGACTGCCTTGAGGCCTGCGAAATGAATGACACAAGCTATCTCACAGCTTTCAAAAATCTCATTCAACAGATATTCATCACGAATATCCCCTTCGATCAAAGTCACATTTTGTCCTGTTATTTCACCGACACGGCGCAGGCTCTCCGCACTGGAGTTGACAAAGTTGTCAACTGCGACGGGGGTATACCCTGCCTTGATCAGCTCCACGCAGGTGTGACTGCCTATGTATCCGGCGCCGCCCGTTACAAGAACATTCATTTTGCTTCCTCCTTCACGATTTTCTGCATCGCATCCCACTTCTTTTCCATGTCGGCGACAAGTTTGAATTGTGTGCGGGCGCGATCTAAATTCTGCCCTTCTCGGTGGGTAGCGAAATAGCGATCTCCGTCCAGATAGTCCGTCAAGAAGCGAACTCCGCACTCCATCGTCATGGTCTTTGCACCAATGGCAAGACAAGCAATTTCACTTTTTGTCAGATTGGGACAGGAGCGCGTGTAGCCGCGGGTAAACGCCCTGAATCGTTCCAGGCTGACCTCCATTTTAGATACATCCTTCTCATCCTCGGCAGCAGTTGCCGCACCAAAGCGAATGGAATCGCCAAAGTCATAAACGCTGGTACCCGGCATCACGGTATCAAGGTCAATCACACAGCAGGCTTTTCTCGTTTTTGCATCCAACAGAACATTATTGAGTTTGGTGTCGTTATGCGTTACGCGCAATGGAAGTTCCTCGGAACTCAGCGCACTCTGCAGTACCCCCATTTCCGACTGTCTGGCAAGCGCAAATTCAATTTCCGGCTGAACCAGCGCCGCACGGTGCAAAGCGTCGCGCTCCAAAACTTCAAGAAAAGCACGATATCGGTCAGGCGTATTGTGGAAATTGGGGATCGTCTCATGCAGCCTTTCCGCTGGAAAGTCTGACAGCATCTGCTGAAATGTGCCAAACCCGATGGCACTTTGGTAGAAGTCCTCGTCTGTTTCCGGCAGCTGAAGACATATGGTGTCCTCAACGAAGTCGTATACACGCCAGTATGCGTCCTGCGTGTGAAGAAAGCTCGCTCCGTCATGTGTCTTTACCAATGTCAAAACGCCGCGTGGGTCATTTGCTTTTGCGCGCAGGAACTCGGTGACTGCGGTGATGTTCTCCATCAGGCCGGGGATGTCGCGGAATGTGTGATGGTTGATCCTCTGCAGGATGTAGCGGCGTCCGCTCGCCGCGACAGCCAAATAGGTGACATTGATGTGCCCGCAGCCATACGGCTCGCAGGAAACCGGTTCAGCGTCCAGCCGGAAGCCACGCAGCACATCAAGTAGGTTTGTGTTCATTTCCATAGTTCCTCCGTGTAGACTCCGTCGGCTTTCATTTTCGCAACAGCCTGCTTGACGGAGTCCAAATCTTCACGGTAAGTCACACCGTACCAGATCTCCTCGCAGGGAAGAACCTGTACGCTTGCGGACTTGTCTGAAAGCTGCTCGTTGACAACAAACGGAAGGAAGTACTCGCACTTGAGCGGATCTGTTTTTATCGCCTCGCGCAGAAACGCACCCATACGAAACCAAAGCTCATCCAGAATTTTAGCGGAGAAGCCCCACAGATTCATTGAAACGACCGTGTCACCAGGCAGCGTGATGAAGTGGTTGCCGTCTTCCGTGTATTCGGCATCTGCTCCCTTTTTGAAGATCTTCGTGCGCTCGGTAATCCCTGTGAGCAGGCCGTTTTCGGTTTGGCACACGCCACGCGCAACCGAGCCGAATTCCGTCACAGTGTTCTTCAGGAGGTACCCAACCATCGCATATTTGCTCTCATCGGTCTGCTTTGCCAAAAAATCAAATATTTCGGTGAAAGCCGTGCGGCCATAAAAATCGTCCGCGTTAATGACGGCAAACGGTCCGTTTATCACACCGCGGCAGCAAGCCAGCGCATGTCCAGTCCCCCACGGCTTTGTGCGCTCGGCAGGAACGGAAACCCCTTCCGGGAGACGGTCAAGCTCCTGGTAAGCATAGGAGACATGAAAGAACCGCTCCATTCGATCTCCAATGCGCTTACGAAACTCCTGTTCCATCTCATGGGTGATGATAAAGACCACATTACGAAAGCCGGCGCGCCATGCGTCAAACAGGGAAAAATCTATGATGAGATGGCCTCCAGGATCGACTGGCTCGATCTGCTTGAGACCGCCGAAGCGGCTGCCCATGCCGGCTGCCAAAATAACAAGAGTTGGATTTTTCATACAGCCCTCCTTTGAGGAACAAATATTGGCTCGGACGAAATGGCGCATAAACAGTCCGCTTATTTCTCCAGAGCAGTACAAATCACGCTATACTGACCTTCGGTATACCCAATGCCCCATGCGGCATCGGATTTCCGCTTCCCGCCATACCAAACACGGAGAGTATCCTTTCCTTGATCCAGCAGAAATGCGGTTCGATACAGGCAAAAATCGTCCCAGCTTCCTTCTTCGCCCTGCTCCATCAGAGGATTCGGGAAGGTCTTCCAAGGCTGTCCCGCCTTCTTGACTGCGTAGAACAGTTTGCAGTAGTCACAGTTTGTCCCGTTCGGATAAGCCGGATAAATGGCGTGCAGAGAATCGTCTTCCGGATCACGCCAAATGGTCAGGTGCCAAATCTGGTAGCCCGGCTGAAGGAGATCCTCACAGGTTTCTTCCTCGCTCCAGCAGAGGCCGTCCTTTGAGGTACGAACGCGCACCTTGTTTGCCTGGTTCTGATAGCCGGTGTTGCCGGTGTCCACATACCACATCTGCCATTCGCCATCCTGCATACGCTGGATGCAAGGGGAAAGGATGCTGTATTTTTGAACGGGATCATGGAGTACAATCTCCGGCTTTGTCCAGTGAACGCCGTCTGCAGAGCGCATGAGCTTGACCCATGACTGCACAATATCGTCCGCCTCCACATAATAGAGCCACAATTCATCGCAATCCTTATTATAGACAAGCTCCACATCACAGTTATGGCCGGGCTTCGGCGCGGGGGTCAGCGGATTCGTCAATCCTGCAGGGACGCTCCATGTTTCTGCATCGTTGGAAACCAGGACAGAAGGATCCTCCAGCCCATCGTTGTTGTAGGGGTATGGTGTCATTGCCATCCAGTACAGGTATCCATGCCAAGGAGCGTCAAAGCGCAGCACCGAAGGATGCGTAGACTGATTGGAACCGTCATAGGTCGGGATGTGCTGCGGACGTACCGCGTTCTTCAAAATACTCACTTTTTTGTCCTCCATTCGTTCATGTTAATGGCCTTTCCGCCATTTAGGCGGCTCTCCTCTGCGGCCAGCGCAATAAGGTGACTCTCCACCGAAGCATCCGCGCTGGTTTTGCTTCCTCCTCCACTGTGCAGTGCCTGCAGGAAGTCTCTCATCATGGCGGCGTCGCTGCCGCTATGTCCGCCTGCAGGTGTATGCACATGCAGTGTTGTTCGATTGCCGGTGGCGAAATCGCTGATCTCCAGCGTGGATGACTCCATATTCCCCTGAATCTGACCGTGACTTCCCATAACATTGATGATACGCTCACAATGCTCGGTAAAGGCACACATCGTCATGGCGGCACTGACGCCGTTTTCATACAGCAGATTTACGACCTGATTGTCCACCACATCGTTATCGCACTGGTAGACACACCGGCCATACGGCCCGCGCTGTAAAGCGTTCAACACGGCCTCGTGTGAAGGATCAAGGCTGACCACGGAAACAAAGCCGTCAGACACAGCCCTCGGGTGCTCCAAATAGAACCGGGGCGCATAGTAAGGGCAGTCGTCCCGATGCGTACACCCGTCCAGACAGTATGGCGGCGCACCTGACGGCTTGTGCGCGGCGTTGAAGTGCGCAAGGGAACCAAAGCTGCTGACCGCCTTGCATGAGCTTCCGATCAGCCATGTCAGAATATCGGTGTCGTGGCAGCATTTTGCCAGAATCATCGGGCAACTGTCCTCGCTGCGATTCCAGTTCCCACGTACAAAGCTGTGCGCCATATGCCAATAGCCGACGCTTTCGATATGCTGAATGGATACGAGTTGGCCGATTGCGCCGCTTTCAATCAACTCCTTGAGCTTCACAAAAAAGGGGGAATAGCGCAGTACGTGACAGATGGAAAGCATCCGGCCTGTCTGCCGCGCCTTTTCGCCCATTGCGATGAGCTCCGCACGGTCATAGCTCATCGGCTTTTCACAAAGCACATCATAGCCCTTGTCCAAGGCTTGCAGAACCGGCTCGTAGTGCATCCGGTCCTGCGTGCAGACAAATACACAGTCTGCGAACTTCTCGCACCCAAGAGCGCCCTCCCAGCTTTCAAAACAGTGGCTTTCAGGAATGCCGTGATCCGCAGCGAATGCGGCACGCCGATCTGCACGCGGCTCGGCCACGCCGACAATTTTTAATTCATTTGGGAAATTCAGCGCATAGGCAGCATACACATTTGCTCCCCGCTGCCCAGCTCCCAGCACTATTGCGGTAATTGGTTTCATAGGCGACTCTCCTCATATTTAATTTCCAGCACGGTATCGATCGGATCGGGCAGCAGATAGGTGAAGTGCGGGATCGTGCCGAGTGTGACAAACGCAATGTTTTCGTAAGCGTTTGTGATCCAGCTCTCTCCACGCAGCACCTCACTGCCGTCCGCAAGACGCCGCACCGAGTTGACACGCTCCGGGGCAAGTCCGGTCAAAGCCAGCGGACCGATAGGGTTGTCCAGAATATGCGCGTAGATGTGACCATCCTTTTTTGTGTACCAGCCCCAGTCCGGCTTTGGAAGTTCGGCACTGCCGCAACCGTAGACGCTGTCGCCGTTGACTGCCAGCCACGCGCCAATCTCCTCCAGCAGCCGACAGCTTTCGGCATTGAATCTGCCATTAGCGTCCGGCCCGACATTAAGGATCATGTTGCCGCCCTTGCTGACACACTCAACCAGCTTTCGGATGAGCATGGAAGCCGGCTTGTAGTCTGTATCATAGGGGTTGTAGCCCCAATTATTGTTCATGGTCGTGCATAGCTCCCAAGGAACGCGCTCACCCCTGACATTACGAATGCCCTCTGGCGGCAGGATCTGCTCTGGGCTGACGAAATCGCCGCTGTAATACGCCGGATGCTCCGTGACAAGACTGCCAAACCCTTCGCCGCTTGTTTCCAATCGATTGTCAATGACAACATCGGGCTGATGGCGACGAACCATTTGTATTAACTCTGTGGCCTTCCAGGCCTCGCCACGCAGCTCGTCATACGCATAATCGAACCAAAGGATGTCGATCTTGCCGTAATTGGTGACCAACTCTTCGATCTGCCCGTGCATATAGGCAAGATAGCGGTCAAAGTCGATTTTCTCATCCTGATAAGCCGGATTACCGCGCATTGGATGATTCAGGTCGCTGAACTTCGGGAAATCCGGATGATGCCAGTCAATCAGAGAATAGTAGAGACCCACACGGAGCCCTTCGGCACGAACAGCATCCACAAATTCACGTACCAAATCGCGTCCACAGGGTGCATTCGTGCTCTTGTATTCGGTCAGGCGGGAGTCAAACAGGCAAAAGCCGTCATGGTGTTTTGCGGTTAGTACCACATACTTCATCCCAGCTCGCTTTGCACGCCGAGCCCAGTCCTTCGGGTCATAAGCGTTTGCCGTAAACTCCTGCATATAGCGCTCATACTGCTCTGCGGGAATTCGAGCCTCACTCATATACCATTCGCCGCGACCAGGGATCGCATAAAGCCCCCAATGCAGAAACATTCCAAACCGGGCGGACTGAAACCACTGTGTCCGTTTTTCTCTTTCTGTCATATTGACTATCCTTTCACTGCTCCTGCCGTCAGCGATTTAACGAAAGTCTCTGACAGCAGGCAGAAGATAATGATGGTGGGAAGAACAATTAAGATGATCGCCGAGAACATACCGTTCAGGTTTTTGGAATATGCCGTTGTAAACTGTCCAAGTAATGCGGGAAGCGTCATATTTTCCTTCGACTTGAGCAGAATGGATGCAAAGTAATATTCGTTCCAGTTATTCAGAAACGCCATAATAGCCGCTGTTGCAAGCCCTGGCTTTGCAATGGGGACGATGATTCTGAAATACGTGCCAACATAGCCGCAGCCGTCCATCATAGCAGCTTCCTCCATCTCCTTCGGGATGGTAAGGAAATAGCTGCGAAGAATAAAGAAGGTCACAGCGATACCAAGGCTGGAGTACACAAAAATGATTCCCGTCAATGTGTCCTTGAGCCCAAGATCAGACAGGAGACGATAGATAGGAAAGCTGATGGAAATCGAGGGGATGAATAAGGTTGAAGCAAACATCAGAGTAACGAGGTTTTTCCCTTTGAAGGAGATCCTTGCGGACACATAAGCCGCAAGAGAAACCACAAAGACGCTGATTACCGTAGATATTACCGTAACGATCAGGCTGTTCAGAAAATACTGACCGATATTGAGCTTTGTGAATATGGTGATGTATCCGTCAAAGACCCATTCATCAGGAAGGCCTAAGCCTCCGGGTGTCCGCTTAAAAGAATTCAGGAAGACCCAGAGAATTGGATACAGGGAAATCACCAGCACAAAAGCCATTAAGAGATACCGCAGCAGTTTTGCGGGAAGTGAAAATGCGTTATCCTGTTTCATGATCAAGTCCCCCTTTAATCCGATGTATCCGAACGGAACGCACGGTTGATAAGGCAGACGATCACAATTCCAAGAATGAACTGGATCACACCTGCGGTATTACCACGCGCAAAATTCAACTTTGTACTGCCGAGAGAAGTTTTGTAAATATAATAACTCAGTGAATAGGTAGCGTTATCGGGTCCACCAGAGGTGATGAGTGCGATCTCATTGTAAAGAAGCAAGCCATAATTTGCCGCCATTACCGAAATCGTTCCAATCATCGGGCGCAGCAAAGGCAACGTAATGTGCCGGTCGATTTGCCATTCAGACGCACCTTCGATGCGGGCAGCCTCATAAATTCCGGGGTCAATGGAGAATATCTGCGTCAGAAGCAAAAGACAGTTTGCGCCGCCGAAGAGAATAAAGGTAAAGGTAATCCCCCAGAAGGCATAGGTCGGATTTGATAAAACACTTACATCCGATCCGGGCCAGATCCTGTTGCACAATTCTGTAACAATGCCGCGTGCCGGACTGTAGAGATTTAGGAAAATAAGGCCGATGGCGGCAGTGGAAATGATATTTGGAATCAGGAACATATTGCGCGTGAATCGCCAACCACGCATTTTTTTGGACAAGGTCAACGCAACAAGGATCGTAAACGGAACCTGGATCAGCAGTGTCAATGCGACCCACTTTAGAGAGTTGGCCAGCGCCATCTTAAAGTTTGCGTCATAACGAAACAGCTTTATATAATTATCAAAGAAATGTCCCCAGCCCAGAAACTCTGGAGCTGTGAAGTTTTCATAGTTCCACGAACAGAAGGATGTCAAGAATATCGTGATCAGGGGATATGCATAGACAACTAAAAATAAAGCCGTACAAGGGGCAAGGAAGGCCAGAATAAACCCTCGCTTTCTATACGTTCTCGCCCCTGAGAAAACGCTATTGATCTTAACTCCCGCCTTCATGATGTATTATCCTTTCTCCGCTTTCTAAAAAGAGAAGGGGACATTGCGCCCCCTTCTCTCGTAACCATTTACAATCAGCTCGCTGCGATGACAGCATCAAGCTCGCTCACTACATTGTCTACTGTCTTCGAGCCATCCTTCAAGCCAGCATACTTGGCCTGAATTTCGCCTTCGAAGTCACCAAACTGGTTGCCGAGACCAAGGGCCTGATAGTCAGCCTCCATGCACAGCTGGCACGCAGAAACCAGAAGCTTTGCTTCGGGAGCATCGACCTTGTCGATCAGTGTCATATAGTTTACCTTGGTGTTGGGAGCCATGCCGATACCATAAGAGATGATCTTGTTTGCGATTTCTTCACTCGTCATGTACTTGATGAACTCAATGCAGGCCGCCGTCTGCGCCTCGGTCAGACCGCTTGAAACGACAAGGCCTGTGCCGCCAGACATGAGAGATGCGCGCTTGCCGGACTCATTTGTCGGGAAGTTGGCGGGCTTGATGTTCTCCGCACCGGCCATGCAGCCCACACTTCCGCCAGCATCCCAAACGCCGTTAAAGAGCATTGCCGTCTTGCCATCAAAGAAATCGGTGCGATACTGCTCGTCGTCGTCACCGCCGGGGCCGAAGTTAGCGGAGTCGATCTGCTGGAGAACCTTTTCCTGCATGAAAGTCATGACCTCGCGGAAGGCAGGGTCATCAAAGGACATAACATCCGCGCCCTTCGCATAGAAAGCGCGAGTAGCGGCATCTGCCTGGAAGCGGCCTGCGGTCAGAATGTTGGTGGGCCAGCCGGCGTTCAATCCGAACGGAGTGATACCAGCGTCAACCAGCAGCTTAACCGCATCTTCAAAGTCCGCCCAAGTATTCCATTCGGCAGGAACCTTTGCACCGGCCTGCTTAAACAGTGCCTCGTTGTACCAGAAACCGACAGCTTCGATCTGCTCACGGACGGAATAGATCTTGCCGTCTGCAGTCAAGTTCTGATCATAGCAGACACCGGCACCAGCCTTGAAATTGGCATCCGCATCAAGGTAGGGCTTCAAGTCAAGGATCAGACCAGCGGCACTTGCGACGGGCACGATGTCCCAACCGCCAAAGTCGGCAATATCATAGAATTTGCCGCCGCTGATGTCGTTGAGTGCGGTGTTGTAGATGCCCTCTGCACCGGACTCATCAGGGAGTGCAACAAAGGTGAATTCATCCTTGTGCATATCCGCAAAATCCTGATAAATCTGCCTCATCTGTGCGGCAGCAGGCCACTCGGACTCATCGTGATAGTAACCGTGGACAAAAGTGATAGTGGCCTTCTCGGAATCTTTTTCCTTATCGTCCCCAGGTTTCTCCGTCTTGCCGCATCCGGCAAGTGTGCCGAGAATCAGAAGAAGTGTCAGAAGAAGTGCAAGTGTCTTTTTCATAGTCCATTCCTCCATTTTGATATTGATGGTTAATAGATGTAGCTGAATAGACCCTTAGGTCTTATTAAGCACCTTCAGTTTATCTGATAGTGAGGCAGGATACCATAAAACTTTTTGCCGAAACATTGAGTTTTACACACCTAATCAAAAGAATGGCGCCGAAAAATTGTGTGGTTTGCACAATTTCTCGGCGCCATTCAGCGGTTGAGATGTAATATACTGATGTTATTGTGTTTTTTTAACCTTTTGGCGTGCCCCTAATCAGAATCTGTTATGATAGCTACAATAGATTGCTGCACGGACTTGTCTCGCAGCAGTTCCTCCAGCCTTTGTTCAAGATTGGCAAAGGACTTGACTGGAAGGACGGAATATAGCGTCAGTATTTGCTGATCTGCCTTCTGGCAGACTTGTACGGCATCTGCCAGGATAGGCACTCTTTCACGAATCCATGCGTCTTCAATCTTTGGATTACTTGGCGCCTGATGCGTCTTTGTAACCATCTGCTCCTGAACATCTTCACTAAGCATGTATTTCAGAAAGCGCACACAAGCATCAATCTGCTTTGGAGAACCAACATTACTAATGACGTAGCCGGTAGCGGGGTTGGCGTAGGAGATTGTTTCTCCTTGTCTTCCGGGGAACGCAGCGTAGCGGATCTCCTGCTGTGTCGTTGTTTCTACAAGATCCGTATTGGCCCAGACGCCATCAATATAGATCGCACTTTTCCCATTGAAGAAGTTCTGCCTGATGTCCAGAGCTGTCCCGCCCTGTGTATCGTAGGAAAGTGCGCGGATCAGTTCTGATACTGCGATTTCCGCATCCTCTCTGTCACACATAGCGGTTTCTTTCTGCATGAAGGCCAAAGAATTCTCCGACACGGCGGCCAGCCGTGCCCCCAAAAAGAACCCCATTTGACTCACCTGCAGCTGAATTGGCACCGCGCCTGTCTGCGGGGAGATCTCCGCTAACGCATCGCATGCCGCCCAGAATTCCTCCCATGTCTTTGGGAGAATTACGCTCCCTTCCGGCGTTCCTGTGTCTGTGATCCCCGCCTGTTTGAATAGCGAGGCGTTATACCAGTATCCGATGTATTCCACTGCATCCGGAAGCGTGTAAAGCGCACCGTCCGGCTCCTGAAGTGCCTCCAGAATCTGCGGACTTATGTTCGATGCAAATGCCGCATCCTCCTGTAGATATGGCATCAGATCCAAGGCTACGCCCTTCTTCTTTGCACTTGAAACATACTGCACATTCCCGTTGGTGCTGATGATGTTCGGCGTTTTATCCACCGCAAGCATATCCGCAGCCTTTTCCATAACAATCCCCAAATCTGGCGATGTGTCATAGGCGATATGAATATCAGGGTTTGCTTTCTCAAAAGCCGAAAACAGCTCGCGCATTCCAATATGATCGGCGCTGCTCCCGCCCCAACCATGCATAAAGCTGATAGATACCGTTTCCTTCTCCGGTTCAGCAGAGCAACCAGGCAATATCAGAAAAACACAGAGCACTGTAAGGCACATCAAAAGCACTTTTTTCATGGATGATCAGCTCCTTGTCCAAAGTTTCTTTTACTGTTATAATAACAGTAGACACACCAAAAAAGCAAGTGAAGGGGGTATTTTTCATGCGGGATCTATACGAGAAGTGGATACGCACCCCTTCGCTGCGGGGCCAATTGATTTGGCTGAATGTTAGTTCCGTTCTGGTAACGCTGCTGATCAGTCTGCTGATTTTGGTGCTGCTGGTCATCAATGTCATGGGGTCCTTTGTGAATCGGGAGGCCCAGTTTGCCATGCACGCAGTAAGCCAAAGCCTTTCCACAAAGACGCAAATGTTGGAGGATATGCTGCTTCGGATATGCAAGAGTACTGCAATGGCGGAAGCGGGTTCAGAAAGCAGAAGTGAGCAATTCCAAAACCTGATTGACATTTATTCGGACAAAAACATCGTTGCCCCCGGCCTCCCCTTTGTGGAGATGGTATACTTCATAGATCGGGAGATGAACTCCGATGTTGTGTCTTACCACGAGCTTCGCGTAAGTGAACAGGCTCGGCTGGATGAAGATAACTTGATGAGATATTATGCCTTTCAGGAAAGCGGAAAGGATGTTCAGTGTACGGCAGAAGACCCCTATATCCACATTATTTATACTGCCTACGACAGGTGGACGGATCCCATTGGCACTGTGATTTTCGTGGTCAACCAGTCGGCTGTTACATCGATAATGAGTAAAATCTCTGATTACCGGGATGCTTTTTGGTATTTGTTTGATAAGGACGGAAATACGGTTTTTTCAGAAAGCACACTTAACCTTCGCCCCGAAGAGCAATCCTCACTGTTTGATGCCAGCCATGATTCCACCTATGTCCGCAAAATCGGAAACAGCAGCTACCTTCTATTCAGCGAAACATCGGGCATGGGGCTGCTCTGTACCATCGGCGTACCCTCGATACAGATACTGCGGTTGCTTTATCAGGTAGCTGCGCCCTATCTCATTGGCTGTGCTATCCTTCTGCTTATTGTTGCTGGTATCATGTTTTTCGCTGTTATGCGGCGATTGCAGCCGCTTCAGGAAATGACGCTTCAGCTTCAACAGGTTGCACAGCAGAATTTCCGCGTTAAGCTCCCGCAGTACGACTGCCAGGAATTTTCCACCATGAGTCAGGCGTTCAATTCAATGACAGAAACCATTGATCATCTGATCAATGATGTTTACGAAAAGAAGCTTATTGCAATGGATAGCGAACTTCGTTATCTCCAAAGCCAAGTAAACCCCCATTTCATGTATAATGTTCTGTGCAGCATCGCGCTTGCCGCACAGATGGAGGGAAACGCAACCACGCAAAAAATGGCCACCAATTTTGCGGGGCTCACTCAGGCGCGGCTCTCTAACGGTGGGGATCTCAAAGTGACAATAGCACAGGAACTGCAATATGCGAAATTCTACATTGAACTGCAGCAGATGCGCTTTGGTGAAAAGATATCCTACCATGTTACTGTTTCGGATGATTCACTGCTCTATTGCCTCATCCCAAAACTCACAATCGAGATGCTGGTAGAGAATGCGGTCGGACATGGAATAGAGCCAAAGGAAGGTATCGGAACAGTACAGGTATCTATTAGCTGTGCAGCCCCCGAAACCTTGAAAATTGTGATTGCAGACGATGGCGTTGGCTTTGAAGGGAAGAATGGAGAAATACCTCTACCCCTCGACCTACCTGCCGCGGGAAATCGGCACAATCGTATCGCGTTAAATACAGTGTACAAAATGCTGCACCACCTGTATGGCTCTAAATACGGAATCCACATATCCAGTTTTGAGAATGTCGGGACGACGGTCACCATTCTGCTTCCAAAGGAGGACAGCCGCAATGTACAGAATTCTGATAGCGGACGACGAGATCTTGATGCGAAAGGGCCTTTGCACATTGATTGATTGGCAGAAGCTCGACTGTCAAATTGTCGGAACTGCCGAGAATGGCTTGCAGGCAAAGCAGGCCGTGATTGACTTGCAGCCGGATATTCTGATAGCCGACATCAAAATGCCGGTTCTTGACGGGTTGGAGCTTGCACAGTGGATACATACCTCACAGCTGCAGCTTCAAATCATTCTGCTGACAGCCTTTGCGGATTTTTCTTACGCCCAGCAAGCTATTCAGTATGGCGTTAGCGATTATATTACTAAAACCGGGAACATGGATGAGATCGTTGATGCCGTTGAACGCTGTAAACAGAAATTGAATCGGCAAAGAGCCTTCAATCTTGATATGGAAAGCCGGATCACATCTGTGCTTAATGCCATTATGACCGGAAGCCTGCATCGGGAAGGCGAAATACAGAAACAGGCCGACCTGCTGGGACTTGCTACTGCCGGCTATGCCGTTGCAATTGTTGATCTGACTGATGTTGAAGAAAAAGCGAATCCTGCCGCTGTGCGCGCAGGGCTTGAAAAGCTGTTTTATAGCCTGCTGCCAAAGGACTGTCTGTTTATCTCTCCCCAAGGAAAGCATGAACTGCATCTTGTTTTTGTAAAGTGCGCTGACATCCAGCTTCGCAATTTTTGCTTTGGCTGCATCTCTACCGCAAAAAATCTGCTTGATAGTACTCTGTATCTTGGTGTCAGCGAAAATGATACAGCTTTGCAGAAGCTGTCCGATGCGCTGGTTCAGGCGAGACTTGCGCTGCAGGACCGATTTTACGATCAGCAGGAACTGCATTTTTTCCGCCGCACACAAAGCAAAAGAACTCCGACTCATACCAATCACTTCACATCACTCACCAAGGCCCTTCGAAGCGCCGACTTGCCGCAGGCTGAAATCGCTCTGGAAGGCATATTTGATGTTCAGAGACATCAACACCCTCCGGAAGCTCAGGTCAAGGATACGGCCCTTATGGTTTTGCATACCTGCCGCAGTGCCCTTGAGGAATTTGGCGCAGATCTGGAGGTAGTTGAGCTGGACAGGTCTGAATGGAAGACCCACCTTCAGCGGATGCATTTCCATCAGGAGTGTGTCCAGCATCAGCGCCAGCTTGTGCAGGCTGTCTGCCGATATATCGCAGAGCTCTCTGCAGAAGGCGGGAATCTCTTGTTGGATGTCCAAAACTTCATCGATTTGCACTTCTGTGAGCCATTGACATTGGGCATGGTAGCAGCTGCTGTGCATGTAAGCCCTGGCTATCTCAGCCGGTTTTTCCGTCAGAAAACAGGAAAGACCGTCATGGACACGATCACAGGTAAAAAAATCGAGTATGCCTGCCAGTTGCTTGAAGAAGGACATTTGAAAATATTTGAGGTGGCATACCAGGTTGGATTTGAAGACACTACCTATTTCAGCCATGTGTTCAAGAAATATACAGGAGCATCTGCGAAGGAATTTCGGGCACAAGCCCACCGCCGTCGAAGCTCGTCCGGGGGATAATCGACATAATGCGATCAGAGAAGATAAATGTCCGGTTTTCGCTTGTGGTAGAAGTAGCTTGTTCTTTCTCTGTCCTAATTCTCCGATAGAGTGGGCTGTTCCGGTGGGTTCATATTGAACCCCTCCTCGGTTCAGCAAACAGATATGATCCTCCCTTGGCGGAGCGATACAGTCTTTCCCTTTATTCGGGTAAAGTGGTTGGTATCACATTTTGATACCAACCACTTTTGCTCTATTTGAGCGTATAGAGATTGGAGGTGTTGCTTCCATTGGGGCGATACCGGGGCAGCTTGGCAAGGTAGCCGTGCTGCTCCAGATCCGCCAGTGCCCGCTTGACGGTGCTGCGGGAGAGATTCATATCTCTCGCAATCGTCTTGATCCCCGGCCAGCAGCTTCCTGCACTATTGGACCGATCCTTGAGATACATATAAACTGATACAGCTCTGGGCGGCAGAAGCGTGTCGGCGTAAATGCTGTCAAAGTAGCTCACCGATCCACCTCCTGACGGGGAAGATTATACGGGGTGCGCTTGTGCGGCATACGGTCATAGTCGATGTCCTCCGCCACCACCATCTCCTGCACGGGCGCGTCGTGGAGCTGTCCCTCGCCCTTAACAGAGCGAGTAGTCTTCTGCTCCGTCAGCTTGGGCGGATACTTCCGCACGATGGCGCGGGTCAGCGCATTCTGGTCGGCATAATATACTTTTCGAGCCGCCTGTTCCTCCACACGGTATTCCTCCTCGAAGGTGATGCCCCATTCGAGGAACAGGCGCAGGCGGGTC
>OGOX01001000.1_pt1 | contig 19304 bp, 4 predicted proteins | sample 1552761 | NCBI WGS metagenome assembly OGOX01 (sample SAMEA2580212, study PRJEB22360) | human gut metagenome | biome: human gut; feature: human-associated habitat; material: faeces | place: Denmark | collected 2008/2010
TAATGCTTCCGCCTGCGTTCAAATCTACGTTAGCATTAGTAGAAGTGAGGCTACCATTGGCAGTGATATTATTCGCTGCATCGATGTCTACTTCGTTGTTGGCAGTTACGTTACCGCCAGTTGCAACGGAACCCTTCTTAGAATTGATGCTTACCTTATCAGCTGCATTCAAAGCAACTCCGTCTGCCGTAGTAATATCGCCATCTGCCTTAACAGTGATATTACCGGTATGCTCATCATTATACTTAGAGGTATCAATAGTGGAATTAATGGTAATCTTGCCAGTATCTGCCTGGTAGTTTTCAATCAGGACATCGCCCTTGATATGAGAATCATCAACAGTAACCAGCAGATTATCCGTCGTACCATTAAACCTGGTTACGCCATCAACCATCAGACTGCTGCCTGCATCCTTGCCTTTAATCGTCAGGCTCTTCACCTTATTGTTCCTGCTGAGTAGCTGCTGTGTTTTACCGGATTCAACTGTCAGATTATCTGCAGTGATACCCTTAGCCGCTGCATCCTGCATTACGCTGCCATTGGCATCCAGCTTCAAGCCGTTGTTAGCACCGTTCACCGTAATGCCGCTGCTGCCAAGTGCGATATTGCCATTAGTTGCGGTAATTACGCTATCAGCGCCAGCCACCAGCGTGCTGCTGTTCAGGTTAACGTTGTTGCCTGCAGTGATATTGCCTGCACCACCAGCAGTAATGCTACCAGTTGTTACGTTCACATCTTTACCTGCAGTGATATTGCTTGCGCCGCCTGCTTTAACAGTACCTTCGTTCAAGTTAACGTCGTTGCCTGCAGTAATGTTGCCTGCGCCGTCAGATGTAATGCTGCCGGTTGTTACATTCACGTCTCCGCCTGCAGTGATATTGCTTGCGCCGCCTGCGGTAACAGTACCTGCGTTCAGGTTAACGTTTTTACCATTAACATTTACATCGCCACCTGCATTGATGCTGCCGCTAGTTTCACCGTTATCGAAGTTAACATTGCCCTTCAGATTGAGCTTAGCATTTCCTTTAGCAGTAATGCTGTCAACTACCAGGCCTGCATCCTTCGTGCCTGCGCCCTGCAGGTAAACAGAACCATTATCTGCTTTAGCGTTAATCACAGCGCTATTTTCCAGAATACGGATACCTTCATCAGCTTTGCCGATATTGCCGTTGGCTGCCTGCAGGTTAATGCTGTTGGCGTTCAGATAACCGGTATTCTTGCCTGCTTCCGTAGTCATCTGCATACCATTATCTGCCTTGAGCACCAGCGTACCTGTTGCTGCATTCTGAATTGTCAGCACCTGCGCCGGCTTGTTGCCTACAGCCGTCTGATGCAGATATACACCGTAACCGGTATCGGTATTAGCTTCCAAATTACCGCTGATATTAGTCTTGATGAAGGCATCCTTGCTGCCTACATTGCCCTTGCCGCCCTGGATAATAAGGTTATTGGCAACAATGCTGCCGTTATTCATGCGAACGCCCTTATCGCTGAGCAGCTTAACATCCTGCGTCGTGTTAATCGTACCGGAAATATCCAGCATCGTATCCTTAACGCCTGCCAGATAAACATTACCAGTATTTTCAGTTTTACTGGTGTTGGCCTGCAGATTCAGCTTGCCGCCATCTGCCAGCTTTACAGTAATCTGACGCTGCTGACGAACCTCAATTCTGCTGTCAGCATCATTCCAGGTAAGGTCACCGGCCTTAGCCTGTGCCAAAAGCTTAAGATTATCCAAATTGCCCATATCCTTGTAGGCAATGTTGGTTGCTTCGCCGTCGATACCGATGTTCTTGCCTGCGCTCAGGCTGATGTTCTTGCCCTGAACGTTGGCATTATCTACCGTCAGTACCTGGCCGGGTTTTGCATTCAGCACGCTGTCCTGAATAGCGTATAGCAGCTCATTTTTACTCCAACCATAGGCAGTGCTGTTATCAACCTCAGCGTACATCTTAGCCCAGTCCTTAACGTCCTGGCTATAGTTTTTGCCTTCGAAGGCTGCTTCGCCATTAGTTTTGTAAGCTTCTGCCAATGCCTTGTATTCTGCCAAAGCTGCATTCTGCGCGTCTTCAGTATATTTCTTATCTGCCATAGCCAGCTGCTTTGCCCTGTTTTCCAGTGCCTGCACACGCTCGCTCTTGGCTGCCGCTGCAGATGCTGCGCTTTCTTCTGCCTTGTCATTACTGTTAATCAGTCCCAGCTCCTGCCACTTTTGCAGCTTGCTTTCGCTGTCGGACAAGGTGCTGTCGCCTACTACGTCGATAAAGCTGCCGCTGGTTGTGAGGCTTACATCACCATTCTTGCTGGCAATATGACCGATACGCATATCACCATTGCTGTTGGTCAGTGTAATATCGCCATAAGCATTGGCATTTACGCTTGCAGACATGGTATCACTGCTGGTCAGCGTCTGACCGGGAGCAATCGCTGCGTTAATCGCACCAAGAGTGGTGAAATCAATGCGGTTGCCGTTCAAAACAGTGCCATCTGCTGTAGTAATGTCACCTGCTGCGTTGATTACCAGGTTGCCGTTCAAAGCTCCCTTATTGCCGCCGACAAATTGCAGCTTGCCGCGGTCGGAATTAATGCTTACGTCACCAGTTGTTGCTTCAATATTCAGCTTCGCCATGTTGCCCAACGCACTGTGATTGATGCTGATGCCTTTGGCTGCTTTAGCAGTCAGGTCGTCCGCGTCAACGCGTGCACTGCCAACAGAGCTGATAGCACCGCCGATGCTGTTTAAGGTAACCTTACCGATTGCACTGCCGTCAGCCTTAGTTGCATTGCTGATGTTGCCTGCAAGATACATATCCTTGGCGCTGGAAACGCTGATGTCACCGTTGCCGCCGGTCATGAAGCCAACGTTAATCGGCTTATCGCCCTTAATCGTATAGGTGCTGCTAGTGGAATGCATCTGGGTTTCAGTCCAGGTATAGGTGCAGTTGCCATAGCCGAAGATTTTGCCTGACAGACCGGAATATTTCTTGTTTTCGACAACAGGAGTGTAAGTTGTTGCATTAGGATCATTATATTCCTTAGTCGTTACACCATATTCCTTGGCATTATTGTTCACCTTGATAACAGTACCTTGACCAAGCGGATCGGCGCCAGTGATACTGGTGGAAGAAACCTCCGTCTTACCATTCTTAACCTCTTCATTCTCAACAAAGTCCTTGGTAGTGCCGTATTTAATCAGACCCCAGAAAACGAAGTCCTTCTCATACTGCCACTTGATAATCTTCTTATCACCGGAGGTGCCACCTGTCCAGTTAATCGTCATACCGTCAGCCGGTTTATAAGTGGTAGCAGAACCATTAACCTGCGTTGTGCTGGTAGAGGTTGCGTTACCCTTATTATTGAGCTGCGTTGTTTTAACGGACATCTTCTGGCCATCAGTGGTATATTCAGTCAAGGTGTTCTTCTGCGTATCCTTAATGCTGATAAGGCCGGTGATATCCTTATTAGTGATTTTGTTCACCCGCAAATTGCGGTCTGCCTTCGTAGTATCAATTGCAATATTGGCAGTACCGTCCATTGCCAGCAGCTTGCCGCTGCCAGTGCTCGACAGTGCGCCGGTAATATAAATCTTACCGCCGTTAGGCTCAATTGCTTCCGTCAGCAGCTCCTTAGTTGCAGGGTTGTAGTAAACCTTAACAGTATAGTCATAAGCGCCGGTTTTTGAGTTATAAACTGCGCCGGCCTTTGTGCTTACGCAATACTTCTCGTTGGACATAACATACTGATCTGTAAGCGCAGTCTTATTAAGAGCGTAGGCCTTATCCAGGTTACTGATTTTTTTGTTGGATTTTTCATCAAGCGTAACCTTGAATTCCTTGTAGCCGCTCTGTACCAGGCCATCCAGGTTAACATTCAGGCCGCTGATATAAACGTTGTTGCCTGCAACGATACCGCTGGATTTGTTAACGCTGTAATTCTTAATCTCATTAACCTCTGCGTCAGTAAGTCCAAGCTCGTCCTTATGCGCTATCAAAGCATTTTTATAATCCTGATAGCTGTTGATATTGCTCAGCCAATCAATCGTAGTCTTGCCAGCAATAGCCTGTTGGGAAACATAGCTTTGAATCTTTTTAGCAATAGCATCGCTGAACTGGTACTTGGTTACCGGGTCACCACCGATAAGCAGCAGGCCCTTGCTGTTCTGCGTTACCGAACCCTTGTCAGCCTTCAGCTCAATGTTGCGCGCGCTGATATTGGCATTGCCGTCTACGTTGATATTGTAATTGCTGTTTTGGATTAAAACGTCACCGGCGCTGTTCTGCACAGTACCAAAGATACCGATATCAGCCTTAGTCAAACCGTTGGTAGATGTGCCGGTGCTCTTGACAGTAATCTTCGGATCAGCGTTAGTACCTGCAGCAGTATTCATTGTACCATTGAAGCCATCAACCTTGCTCACCTCAGCATCGTTGTAGCGAATTACGCCGCCCTTATCCTTGATAGCCAGGTCGTTAATCTTCAGGTACAGGTCACTGCTGTTATTAATTGTCAGGTTCTTGGCACCCTGCGCCGTCAGACTGCCGCTACCCTGCAGCTTGTCAGCCTCGATGTTGATGTTGCCGCCGGAAACAACGATATCCTTGACATCAACTGCCGGCAAAGAAATTTTATCGAAAATGCTCTTGTAGGTTTTGCCACCCTCTACGCTGGTCTTGACAAAGCCATTTTCTTCCATCTGGGTGATGATGCGGTTTCTTTCACTGTTCAAAATGCTGTATTCGTCAGAAGTGGAAGCATATTGTCCCAGAAGGTCATTAATTTCCTGCAGACGGGCGTAAAGACCATTTTCCAGCTCAACCACATCTGCAGTAACATTCTGCTTGGTATCGAACCAATCCTGACCTGCACCGGTGGTAACCTTGATGCCGCTGAAGTCTATGCTGCCTTCTTTACCGGAAATAACATTGCCGCTCGCGTCAAACTCAGGATTAGTAACCTTAGTGCTGCCGCTGATGGTAAGCTCCAGATTATTATGGATGCCTGCGCGTACCCTTTTACCGCTGGCAATATCCACATAATTGGCAACTGTTTCGCCCGGAGTTACCTCGCCCAAGGCGGTGGAGGTAACAGAACCGCTACCGCTCGTGCCCTTATAGAAGTTGTATTCGCGGGCGGAGGTCGATACAGTGGTCATGCCCTTGCCAGCCTTGAAGTTGACGTGGCGTACACTGTCGATATCGCCGTTGATGCTTACCTGATTTTCCTGCGTCATCGTGTTCTTGGCTTTCGGAGCAGTAGCCAGAGGAACTGCCGTCTTGTTATATGCATCCGCCAGCACGTTATAGGTCAGCGAAGAGGTGATGCCGTCCAGGTTTGCACCTGCGTAAATATTTACGTCATTGGTGCTGAGTATCTTGCCGTTAGTAACGGTAATTTTGTTGCTGCGCTTCAGAGTGTTGTCTGTTGCAGCAGAAGCTGCGCCCACAGCACCGCCCTGGGTATCAGCAGTAGTATCAAAGGTTGCGGTGGTTTCATCGGTTGCTGCGAGGGTGATATCCTGATCAGCCTTCGCCGTCGACAGCTTACTGCCACTAACATTGATGCTGTTGTTATAGGTGATAACATTCTTGCTTGCTGCGATAGTAACAGGAACAACGCCGGCAGATTTAAGCGTATTACTGTAATTCATCTTGCCGTCGGTATAAGCAAGCGCCTCAATAGAGCCTGCGCTGCCGGTACCGCTCAAGGTTGCATTGTTGATGTTTACGCCAGCAGTGTATGTCAGATCATTGTCCATATCATTAACGTTGACACTGCCACCGCCATAACCGCTGCCCTTCAGGTCAACGTCATGGTTCAGCGTGTTGTTGGCAATGTAGGACTGCTTGCCACTGGTTGTAATATCGCCTGTTACGTTGATATTAGCGTTATGCGCAACCTTGTTTTTAATTTCTGTGCCGCTGGCACCGACAACAGCCGCCGTCAGGGAGTCCGCCAGAATATCCAGCTTATCCGCATTGTTGGCTGCAACCTTTAGGGAGCCTACACCCTGCCATTTGCCGCTCACATCAGCAGTAGTATTGGTAATAATCTCATTCTGCGACCTTGCAGCAACAGGGTTGAAGCCTACAATACCGCCGCCATAGCCATTGGCATCATTGTTTACTGCACTGTAGCCGGAGCTGCTGATGTTTACAGCGCCCAGGCTGTTGTATACATTCTCTTTAACGCCCGCTGCCTTTACGCTGGTCGTCAGGTTCGTCTTGGTATCAGACCAGTTGCTGCCGCTGGCAATATAACCGCCCACTGTTACGCCCAGGGTATCTGCCGAAATAACCGAAGCATTATCAGCCTTGAGTTTCAAAGCGTTGACATTATACTGCTCTTTGCCCACATCAACGCTGACTGTCATATCATTTTCTGCATAAGCAGTGTTGAAGCCTGCAGCGTATTGACCGGAGGCAGTAGCACCAATTGTTTTAGCGCTTACATTATCTATAGCATATTCTTTATTGTTCTCATCCTTGGCAGTCTGGGTGGTTACGTTTGCCGTAATCTCCACATTATCAGCTGCAAAGCTGCTGCCGTCCGCAACCTTTGCTTCTACCGTACCGCTGGCCTTAGCCTTGGATACTGCCACACCTGCTACCGCCAGCAGGCCGCCGGAATAAGCCTGCGCCTCTGCGCGTACTGCAGGCTTATTTGTTGCATTCAGGCTTACGCTGTTACCCAAGAAGCCGGAAGCACCGGTTACATTAACCTTGCTGCTGCCTGCATCCGCAGCGAGTGCAACAATGCCCTGCGCCGCAGCAATGCCAACCATGCCACCATAGGTTTCGGCGGTGATGCTGTTGGCTTTGACAGAAGCAACGTCAACCTTGCCGATATTATAATATCCATTACCGTAACTGTACTCTTTGCCGGCAATCAACTTGCTGCCGCCAATAGTTACAGTATTATCGCTATTATTTGTAGCATTAGTTACCAGCACACCGCCAGCCACAGCGCCCGCAGTTGCGCCGATGGTACGTACTGCTGCACTGCTGGTATCCTCTGCCTTAACTGTCAGCGTACCTCTGGAGCTGGCATCGCCTGTAGCCTGAACCGTACTGCTGTTAATAGTAATAGCATTAGCGCCATGCAGACTGTTCTGCGCGTAGGCAGCACTGCCTGCGAAAGCAGCGCCTGCTGCTACCTGATAAGCATCAATCTTGGATGTGCCGTCCTGCGCACTGCCAAGCGTTACATTCTTGCCGCTAAGCTTGCTGTTATTGTTGATGGTTACGCCGGTCTTGCGTTCTACATCCAGCACTGCAACAGAAGCGGCAATGCCATTGCCTGCAATACCTGCTGCTACCTGCGCCGATATCAGCTTGGCGTCAACAGTACGCTTAGCATTAACCTTCGTATCGCCTGTTGCCTGCAGCGTAGAATTGCTTACCTTCGCCTGCACGCCAGCAGCCGCGCCGCTACCCTTTTTGGCAGTAGTACCAGGATCAGCACTCAGCTTCTGGCCGTTGCTGTCGGTATATTTATCAAAGGTCATACCTGCAGCGTTAGAACTGCTCTTGCCGTCTTTATCAGTAACAGTGCCAACAGTTCCCTGTCCTGCAATTGCAGCATTCGCTTTATCGAGAATATCTTTCGTATTAAAGGTTGCCTTTTTATCACTATCCGTAGTTTCGCTGTCGCCATACTGGTCTGCAGCTGCTGCGCCAATCGTGGTTACGCTGACGTTCGCACTGTAGCCATGTCCGCCGAGAGCAGCGTTTTCCACCACCTGCTTAACGTCCAGCTTTTCAGTTGCTGCTACGTCGATAGCACCGGCAGTAATCTTGCTGCCGCTGATTTCGGTGATAACGCCTGTGTCAATCGTGTTCACGCCTACGCCAACGGCAACTCCTGCAGCGCCAACAGCATCTGCACCGTTAACAAAGCTTGTCTTCACTCTGTTATCTGCCTTCGCTGCGAAGGTGCCTTGTTGTGCTTGCAGGTTGCTGTTATCCTTCACCAGCGTGGAAACAGTATTGTCCAGATTATTTACAGCAACGTTCAGGCCACCTGCAACCATGCTGGCAGCTACGCCAAAGACTGCCGTTGTCACGTCAGTCTTATTGGCAGCGTTGACAGTAATATTACCTGTTTCAGCCGTTACATTGCTGCCGCTCAACTCAGCAACAGTCTTGCTGTCATCGTCTACTACGCCAATGCCTGCGCCACCGGCAGCGCTCACGAGCGCGCCGGAAGCTGCGGCAGCAGCGCTGCGCAACGTAATATCGTTAACGTGGTCAGCAGTAATTGCCAAACCATTATTCGTACCCTGGATATTCTTAACTGCAGCAGTAGTTTCTGCGTCCAGCTTAGCAACCGAAACGGTGCCCGCGCCGGCTCCGGCGCCATAAGCGCCGCCGGCTGCGGCAATACCGTAGGAGTTGGTGGACATTTTCGCCTTATTCAAGGCAGCGACGTCAATGCTCTTGCCGTTGACAAGCTTCTTCTTGCTGCCACCGTCAATCATTGCCGTTACATTTCTGCTGACAACACCGGTATCAGATGCCAGACCGAAGCCTGCACCACCATCAGCGCCACCGCCTACACCCAGCGAACCTACATGGCTTTCGCTCTTGGTAGCATCGTTTGCTGCTACATAAACGTCTGCCTTGCTGCGATCGGTCAATTCGGCATTAATGCTGCTATCCGTTACCGTGGCATTGGTTGCGCCCAAAATACGGTTAACAGTAACCGTACCTGCTACGCCCACGCCAACGTCAGCACTTACTGCCACACCGCCACTGATTGCTACATTCGTCAGGTTGTGCTCCGCATCAGCCGCGATGATAACGCCTTTGCGCGTGTTATTGCTGACTACATCATCATTATCCTTATTGCGTTCGTTGACAGCCACGCCTGCATCATTGCCTGCTGCTGTCAGCTCTGCATTCTTAACTACGCTTTCAGTAGTACCGCTGATTTCATTGTAGGCTACGCCCATGCCAACGCCAGCCTGACCACCTGCCGCCACACCAAAGGCACCTGCAAAATTCTGCAGGGTATCCTTGCTCTTGGCAATTACGGCCAGTGTGCCGTCTGCATTAATCTTGGCACCGTCAATCGCAGCCTTGGTATCGTTCGCCAGCAGGTTAACGCCGATGTTACCGGCAATACCTGCAGTTTTGGCAACACCGCCAGCTACGCCGACAGAAAGAATGCTGCTGTCAGATTTAGCTTCGGCTGTGAAGCCCTTAACCTTGTATTCACCATTGGTAACAGTAGTATTGGTATCAGCATCGAGCTGGTTAACCGCAATACCTGCACCAATCGCAGCGTCTTTAGCACCTGCAGCAACAACGGCAACGGTAGTAATCTTGCCCTTGCTGTCAGCAGTAGCCTGCACAGTCGCTGCATTATTCTTATCCTTATTGATATTGGTATTAACAAGCTCTGTATCGGTATCCTTCTTGATCATAGCAGCAGAGCCTGCGCCACTGAAGGCCACATTACCGGTAGTAATGGAGGTACCTACGGAAATAGTCGTCAGCGTAGATTCATCTACGGCATTGACGCTAATCTTGCCATCTTCAGTAGTGGTAATATCAGCATTATTGATAGCAGCCTTGTTGGTTTGCTTTTTCTCGCCAGCGCTGCCGGTGATATTGCCGATTTCGTTATAAGCTACGCTGCCGCCAGCCGCAAATTTAGCATTGCTGCCTGCGCTGACGCTTACCGCACCCACTACTGCCAGCTGGTTGCTGTCATCCGAGGACTTCACTGCCACCTTGCTCATATTATTGAGCTTCGTGCGTCTGCCGTCATATTTGTCAATAACAGCTTCTACATCATTACGACCGCGGTTAACAACAACCACGCCATTCAAAGCATTGGCCGTACCTGCGGTAACTGCTGCACCGACGCTGTAAACGTTACCCTTGTTTGCTGCGTCTACAGTAAGAATGCTGTTGGCATCTTTCACGCCGCTGATTTCGCTGCCCTTGACATACGCACCGGTAGTATTGTTCAGGGAATTGTAGGCAACTGCCAAGCCTGCGCCCACCTTAGAGTTGGAACCGGCAGTAACGCCAATCTGTCCTGCAACATTCACTGCCAAAGCGCCGCTTTCGGCCTTTACATCAGTTTTGGGCGTAACAAGCTTGCTGTTTTCAACAGTTGCCGTAATATCGTTATTCAGCGACTGCCAGTTAGCACTGCCGCCTACGCCGAAGCTGCCTGCAGTTCCGGCAACACCGGCCGCAAAGCCTGCCAGTACAGTATGGCTTGCCGCATTAACGTTCGTGCCGACCAAAGCGTCACCGCTGCCTTTGCCGGTAGTGGTAATATTGCTGTCCTTAATCTTAGCATTATAATCATTGTCAATATCGCTGACAGTTACAGATGCAGCTGCGCTGCCGCCGTCGTTACCGGTGGTAACGCCTACGCTTACCGCGCCTGTAACAATCACATTGCCGCCGCGGGTAATATCAACATTGGTAGGCTTATCGCTGTCGCCGCTTTCATCTGCTGCCTGCTTCACCTGCTCCAGATATGCAGAGCCGTCAGCATCGAGGCCGCGTTTTTTGAGATACTCAGCCTGCGTATTAGCAGATTCCGCTGTATCATAGGCTGCAACATTCAGGCTTTCGCCGGTCAGTGTTACGCCCTCAACCGTTGCGTTGGCATAGTTATCCAATTTATTGTAGGCGGAATTGCCGGAGAAAGCATAGGAGGTCTTGGCACCGCCTGCTACACTCACGTTGGCAGCTACGCCAACCTGCGTCATATTGGTAGTCGCTTTGACATCAGCAGTAGTAATCTTGTCATAGGTGCCACCTAAAATGGCCGCCTGCACGTCATTCTTCAGCGAACCGTAGGCCACAGTCGCGCCACCGACAAAAGCGTTATCGCCACCAATAGAAAGGCTGGTGTTCACGCCGCCGGTTATCTGAATATCGTTATCAAAAACTGTATTGGTAATGGAGGTTGCACGCTTATCCTCACCGCTTACTTTTTCAGAATTAACCTTATTATTCTGCAGCAGTGCATAAGCAGTATTATCCGCAATATTTACCGACGCATTGACGGTAGCAGCAACATTAGTGCCGCCATTGCCGCCGGAATTCTTCGCCAGCGCCAGGCCCAGGCCTGCAGCTGCCAGCGAGCCGGATTTTTGCGCATTGTTGATAATCGCAGCAGCGTTTTCAATTTCGCTGTTGCTGATTACCGCCAAGGTCTGCGAATCAATATCATTTACAGCAACAGTACCGCCAAAGGCTGCATTATGGCTGTTCGCATTATTGTCCTTAGTCAGCTTCTTCCAGGAGATGCCTGCAGCACCACCGGCAGCCACCATCATAGCAGTGTCCTTGGCAGTTACAGTGATAGTTTTACCGTTAGTAGCATCCTTGGCAATGTTAATCTTAACATTGTCCACAAGTGCACCGGTATCGCCATCCAGCAGATTAATTGCTGCGCTGCCTGCACCGGCAATAGTTACAGAAGACTGCTTCCCGGGCGTTGTAGCTTTAGGTGTCTGGTCAGTAGGCAGTACCTTCTGCGCTTCGGTCTGACGGTCCATCAGGCCGTTAATTTTGCCTGCTACCTTATGGTCAAGTGCATGGAGCTTATTTGTAAGAGCATTAGTCTTGTTGCTTACGAAATTACCCAGCTTGTCAAAAATACCAGCTTCACCACTGTCATCGCCGGTAGATACGCCGCCGGCAACAGCAACATTGATAATTTTGCCGCCGGTTTCAGCATTAACCTTAAACGAGCCTGCATTGATAGAGCCTTTAGTATCAGCGGCCGTCTTGGAGCCGAAGAAATCTGCCTGCTCTGTATATGTCTTATCGCCGTCCGTGCCCTGACGTAGTCCGGAAGCATTCTGCACCAGCTGCTGCAGCGTTGCACGTTTTTCGGCAGCAGTATTCGCCAGCTTTTCTGCTTCCTTGCTGCGGTCCGCATTTGCGTCCTCGCCCAGTTTATCACTGCTATCGCTGCCGCTTTCGCCCTGCTTAGTTGTAGCCTGCGGAGGAGCAGTATAGCCATTATCACCAATTGCCGCATAGGTATAGCGGTCAAAATTGGTAATCGTTGCTGCCGCACCAATGCCGGCAGTTTCGCCCATAGCCACAGCACCGGCTGCGCTATAAACATTAGTATCATTCTTAGCATTGAGGTTGACTGCGCCCGTGCCTGCGTTGATAACTGCTTCGTCATCTACGGAAACAAGGCTGTTGCTTGCACCCTCAAGGTATCCCACCATGCCGCTGACGCCGCTGGTTGTGCCTTTGCCTGCGCCAAGCGACAGCTGGATATGGTCAATTTTATTTTCTGTACCTATATCTATAGAGCCTGCAGTCAGGTTCGCTCCCTGTGCAACCGCAACAAGGCTGTTGGCATCAGCCAGACCAACGGCAAAGGTTCCGCCAACTGCACTTTCGCCACCGCCGTTTAAGCCAAGCTTACCTGCCAGCGATACATCAAACTGCTTCTATGCAGCCTGCATTGCCAGCTCGTTACCAGCTTTAATGTTAGCGTTCTTACCGATTAATACGCGCGCATTGTTGCTGATATCCGTTGCTACTGCACTGCCTGCCAGCGCAATTGTAGCAGCCTTTTCTCCTTCGCCAGGTCCGCTCTTGCCACCGTTAGCACTGCCTGCCGAAAAGTTAAGATAGCTGTTGGGATTAGCAAAGGCTGCAGCCGCACTCACTACGTTAATCGGGCCTACAGCGATATCCGTCGCTTCACTGCCCAGTGCGCTGGTCAAAGCGCTGCAAGCAGCAGTGAAATCTTTATACTTTTGTCCGCCGAACAGGTCCATGAAGTCCACCTGCTCTCCACCGTTAGAAGAGAAGCAGTTATCCTTGGCATATGCAAAGAAAGCATCTGCTGCAGTGCTCAAAGCATCTGCCTTAGCATTAATATCATCATTATTGGTGCCTTTATAGGCATCTTTAACCTTGGCGCAGGCATCCTTAACCTCCTGCACCATGCGGTTGATACGGTTATATTCAAAGCTGCTGTTGGCCGCAATATTTACCTTACCACCTGTAAGCGTAACGTTGGTAGCAGGGGCAGAGCCTTGTGCTTCCTCGCCACCGGCTACAGTTACAGTTGCAGTATTATCCAGCTTGCTGTAAAGCACGGACGCATTGACAAGCGCCTTGTTGCTTGTCTCCTGGTCATAGTTATTGCTCTTGCCGGTAATTTGCATCTGGGTATCTTCAATAACGCTTTTAGCAGTGATATTAAGATCATTTTTAGCAGCAAGCGCAACACCCTGCCCAATTTTTACATCAGCAGTATTGCTTTCCACTGCAACGCCCACGCTGACGCCGGTGCTCATGAAATCAGCCAGCTTATCCCACGGCTTAGGCTGCGTCGGCGTAGAAGGTGTAGACGGCGCGTTAAGCTTATCCTTCAGCTTTTGCGGCGTGTACTTGGCGTTGGCCAGCCATTTTTTAATACCGCCCAATAATTGATCCTTAGCGCCGTTTTCGCCAATAAGCGAATCTAAGGACTGAGAGCCTTTGATATTGGTAACAATCTTCTTCATAAATGCCGAAGAACCCATAGCGTTGTTGGCAATGACAGTATTATCCGTCAAAACATTTTCCGCATTAACAGACAGGCTTCCATCCTTGCTGCTTACATTGCCATTGATGTTGACATTTGCCTTGCTGTCATAATCAGTTACGTTGATAGCGGTAGCAACTACAGCCTTTTCACCTGTGCTTACCTCTGCCTTGGTAATCACACTGTTTACAGATTTCGCTTCAATGTTGACGTCCTTTTGCAGCTCAGTCATCTGCGCAGTCTTGCCAATGGTAACACTGCTCTTGTTGTCACCCGTAGTGATATTCAACGCTACATCACCCAAATTAGGGTTTTCAGAAACATCCATAGTGGTGGCCTTGGCTTCACTGTTCACCTTGCTGTCGGCCAAGGCAGTAACGGACGTACCGCCCGTGGATTTAAGGGTGCCGTCAATATTTACTGCTGCCTCATTATGTGTTTGGCTGTAGGTTACGGCAGCCGCCGGGATGATGTTGGTGCCTGCCACGTTCATAACCTTCAGCAAAGCAGTGCTGGCGCCAGCGCCGGCTTCCACGCTGCTGTTCGCCTTGATATTCAGCGCCGGCTTAACAACCTTGCCCGCGCTGATAGTATCACTGCCAGTGGCGTTAATCTCAGCACTTTGGCCTACGTTGACCTCAGCCTTGCTGTTCAAAACTGCATAGGAAGCATCAAGGTTAGCTGTGAGTGCGCCCACAATATTAGAAGTAACGTTGCTGGCGTTCAGCACGCTGCTTTCCGCGCTAATATAACGGTTCTTTGCATCGGCAGTAATATCAACCTGCTTTGCTTCAACCTTGCCATCAACATTTACTGTAGCATTAGTAGTAACAATCTGCCCATAAAGATGGGAATTAGTAGAAGTGGAGGGAGTATAATTTTCTTTATATTGGTCGGATTTTTCAACTACAACATTGTTCAACGCCTGCGCGCTTAGCTTGGCATTGCCTGTAGCCTTTACTTCTGCGCCATTGGCAACGCTAAGCTCGGCTTCCACCTTAGCGCCTGCAATCTTGCTGAAGTCATCAAGCATGCTATAGTTATCATTATAATTATTAGAAGCTGCAAGAACGATATCGCCGCTGCCATCTTTAGTAGCCTTGAGCGCATTGCCTGTCAAATCGGATTTAACTTTACCAATATTAACAATATCCTTAAAATCAACAACACCAGTACGAATAGACGCATCCGTTGCCGTTGCGCCTGCAGCTACGCTATCAAAAGCCTCGCCACTTACATTTTTGCCCACGCCAATCTTGGCAGCACGCAAATTAACAGCGTTAACAGCATTAACCTTGCCTAAAACGCTGATGGTGCCGCTGGCATTAATAGGAATCTTGGCAAAGCCTTCATCCTTGATTATGGTATTAAACTTATCATTGGTATCAAGTTTCTTGTAATCATCAAAAGCAGTCTTAGTCGGCGTAGCAACGTAAAGCGCACCGGCATTAATCACACCGGTTTTGCCTACTGCCATACCGTCGGAGCTGAAGAAGAAAAGGTTACCGCCAATCTTTTTGTTCTGAATCGCATTGACTGTACCGTTGATATCAATACGTGAATCAACAAAGTTGACCAGATTACCAACCTTGCCGTCTTTATTCTCACCAAAATACATATTGGCAATATTATTAGCGTCCAGCTGGAACTCTTTAAACTGGTTGATTGCTACGTCACCGACAACTTTGCCGGCAAATACGTCAGCAACACCATTATTAAAGCTGACATTTGGACCACCATCGGTTCTAGTAATCGTGCTCGCCAATGCAGCTACAGGCTGCATTACAAAGCCAATGGCCGTAACAGCGCTGACAATTTTCTGTGCAGCGGAATCTTTCGCAATAGCGCTCAAGCTGAGCCTTTCTGCGCTACGCAGGAACTTACGGTTGACCTTCATCTTAGTTTCCCTCCTTATTAATGCCTATCCGATATGCATAAAAAAGCAATAATCTTCTGAATTAATCTTAGAGCATCCTCTGCAAAACAGCAATTAACTAAAGGTTATGACCACCTGCTCGCAGTAAGATATATTCTATTAATTTATTGGAACAAAACATATAGTTAAGCATAAGGTTATACTTAACCTTATACTTTAATTATAAAACCATCTTGCCTTAACGTCAATAATTTAATAAGTTTTTTATCATATGAGTGATTAGTCCGTTGATCATCTAATTAAATCATCTAAAGCTCAATAGTAAATTGATTTTAAGATAATTTATTGTCTCATCATGCATCCTGTGCTATAATTAGAACAATAAAATCAGCCAATGCTAGAAACGGAGGAACAACATGATTGACTGGAACAAGTGGCTTAAAAAGAGAGAGCTCTGTGCGGATAATATTCTCTATGTCTATCGACGTGACCGCAAAACCATCATCCATCGGGAGGATGGCGAGGAATTTGAGCTGTTCGCTCCCGTATATACACTTCTAGCGCTCTTCCCGGAGGATGCCTTTCTGAACATCAACAAGGGAATTGCTGTGAACAAAGCACGAATCGTAGATATCAGCAGCGAAGGCGTCTATACCATATCTGACGGGCAAACCTTTCAGGGACGCAAACGCAACCTCAGCGCCCACCGCCAGCTGCGCAAGCAAATGGGCATCAATGCTCTGCCGGACGCACAGCCGCAGGCAGCACCCATGAGCTTTCTGGAAAAATGCACCCTGCTTGATGACATGCCTCTGGCATATTGCATCATCGAGCTTGTTTTTGATGCCAATGGCCATGGTGTAGACTTTGTTTTCCGTTACTGCAATAAGGAAATGGCACACATTGAGGGAGTTCCCGTAGAAGAAATGCTAAACCGTTCTTTCTATGAGGTTTTTCGCAACGGTGACAAAAAATGGCTGGTAACCTATGCTGATGTGGCCCTCAATGGAACAAAACATCTTATCCACGATTACAGTCCGGAGATAGGCCAACAGCTCAACATTTACTGCTATCAGCCTGAGCAGGGTTTTTGTGCCTGTATCCTGCAGGTTGCTGATAATATTGATCATGAATAACAAAGGAAGTAAGCAATAATGAACGGACAGGAATATTTACAGCAATTGGAGCAGCGTCTTGCTCACTATTACGATAAGAAGCCTTTGCCGAAGGCTCCGGCGTTCGTCCTGGCGGCAGAGCTGAACGCTGCGGACGAAGGCTATTTCATCATACCTAATTTAAAGACCTACAGTGTGCAGCACAACGAATATCTTTATGCGGCACGCTTCGACAAGCAGTTCACTGCCGAAACGGCTGCGCCCTATCTGCAGTTCACCAAGGAAGCTATGGCGACGCTCAAAACCACTACCGAGCACATGAGCAGCATATATGCCCTGTTGTTTATCTGCGAAGAAGGAGTTGATGACAAAACTCTTGCAGAACTGCAGAAGCTCAGGCAGCACAAGGACTACTGCTTCACCCTGAAGGGCTGGTCCGACCTGGCTTTATATATTGTAGACATCCCGGCGCAGAGGCTTTATTGCAACAAAGCAGGCACTAAGGAAAAGGCTCTCTTTGAGTTTGCCAAAGCTTAATGCTTGTCGCTTCACACTAGACAAGTTATTTCTCCAAGGAAAAAATAAATCGTATACAGCTGTTAAGTATTTGCACATTCTGTACAAATCTTAACAGCTTTTTCTTTTTTTTAAGTTAATAAATAATTCTGTGACAATTCGTTGACATTAGAAGTAAATGTGTTATACTATTTCTATGTTGCACACGAGATATAGAGTGCACTAGTAGTTATTATTTTCTAAATTGTTTATTTTGCAATGATGCAAAAGGGAAAGAAAGGATGTTATTTATGAGTGGTTTATTGTTGCTTGTAGGCTCAATGGTTATCTTCTTTGTTGCCTACGTAACCTATGGTTCCTGGCTGTGTAAAAAGTGGGGTGTTGACCCTACCCGTAAGACCCCGGCTGAAAGATTGTGCGATAACGTCGACTATATGCCGACCAAGCCCGCTGTATTGATGGGCCATCACTTCTCCTCCATCGCCGGTGCCGGTCCTATCGTTGGTCCTATCACCGCTGCTGTATTCGGTTGGGTTCCTGTAATGCTGTGGATTTTAATCGGCAGCATCTTCTTTGGCGGCGTACATGACTTTGGTGCTCTGTACTCCTCCATCCGTTTTGACGGCAAAACTATCGGCCAGATTATCGATGCAACTCTGGGCAAGAGCGGCAAGTTCCTCTTCTCCATTTTCGCATACGTAACTCTGCTGGTTGTTATCGCTGCTTTCGCTAACATCGTAGCCGCTACCTTCGTAGCAAGCCCGCAGGCTGCAACAGCTTCCCTGCTGTTCATCGTGCTGGCTGTTATCTTCGGCTTCTCCGTATATCGCTGCGGTCTGAGCCTCGGCGTCGGCACCGTTATCGGTGTTATCATGCTGGTTGTTGCAATTGCTCTCGGCAACATGTATCCGCTGCACCTGAGCAAAAACGTATGGGTTTGCATCCTGATGGTTTACATCTTCGTTGCTTCCATCGCTCCTGTCTGGATTCTGCTGCAGCCGCGTGACTATCTGAACTCCTTCCTGCTGTATGCCTGCATCGCATTCGCTCTGGTTGGTATCGCAATTTATCAGCCTTCCATGCAGCTGCCGGCATTCACCACCTTTGATCCTTCCAGCAAAGGCACCAACCCGATGTTCCCGATGCTGTTCGTAACCGTTGCCTGTGGTGCTATCAGTGGCTTCCACTCCCTGGTATCCTCCGGCACTACCTCCAAACAGCTCGATAGCGAAGGCAATGCTAAGCTCATCGGCTACGGCTCCATGCTGCTTGAAGGCGTTCTGGCTGTAGTTGCAGTTGTTGCTGTAGGCTATGTTGGCGGCGACAAGCTGACCGAGCTGCTGAAAAACGGTGGTCCTGTAAACGTATTCGCTGATGGCGTTGGTACCTTTATGACCAAGCTCGGCTTCTCCTTCGGCGTAGCTAAAGGCTTCGTTGCTCTGACCATCTCCGCTTTCGCTATGACTACTCTGGATACCGCAACCCGTCTGGGCCGCTTCATTTTCCAGGAGCTGTTCACTAAGGTTGATCCGAAAACCGGTGAAGCACAAGGCAATGTTCTCACCAACCCGTTTGTTGCTACTTTGATTACCGTTGTACTGTCCGGTTATATGTCCCTTGGTTCCTACCTCACCATCTGGCCGATTTTCGGTGCTGCTAACCAGCTGTTGGCTGCCCTCTCCCTGTTGGCTGTCGGTGTATGGCTGAAGAGCGTTGGCCGTGATAACCTGATGGTTCTCATCCCGATGGCATTTATGTTCTGTGTAACTTTGGTTGCACTGGCACAAATCATCTTCGCTAACATGGCAGCTCATATCATTACCGCTGCATTGGGTTCTGTACTCTTCATCCTGGCAATTGCACTGTTCCTGGAATCAAGAAAGTATCTCTTCGGTGGTGCAAAATAACCAAATATGCTCTAAGCATTAAACACTGAACGTGTTAAATGGCTGTTACGAATTTCGTAGCAGCCATTTTTTATGACAGATTTTGTCTAATTGATTTTTTATATAATGTATAGTATGATAAGTAAAGGATGCGTTATCTTAGAAAGGTTAAGGTGAAGCAGATGAAAAAAGACTTTAACTATTACATGTCCTTAAACTATCCTGTTGAAATCAGCGTTATTCCCGAAGATGAAGGCGGCGGTTACTTTGCCTGCATCCCCCTGCTCCCCGGTTGTTGGAGTGATGGCGAAACCTTTGAGGAAGCATACAAAAATATTTTGGAGGTAAAAGGTCTATGGCTTGAAGATATGCTCGACCGTG
>OGOX01001007.1_pt1 | contig 19223 bp, 18 predicted proteins | sample 1552761 | NCBI WGS metagenome assembly OGOX01 (sample SAMEA2580212, study PRJEB22360) | human gut metagenome | biome: human gut; feature: human-associated habitat; material: faeces | place: Denmark | collected 2008/2010
TGTTCAACTGATTCTTTTTCATTTATTTAACTACATTATTTTATTTGGCGCTTACATTTGTTCAAGATGATAATGCTGTTAATTACATAAATAATAAAAAGAATCAAGTCATAGATGAATTATTTAAATTAAAAAATAAATATAGTGAACTTTTATTTGCTTCTAATAAATTAATAAGTGTTATTCATACAATTCCCGATATTACTAATGAAACATTATTAGATTCAAAAAAATGGGATGATAAGATACAAAATGAGATAAAAGAGTATGTTTTAAACTTCAATAAGAAAATTGATGAGTTAAATTCTCAGGTTAATGATATTTATAAATCTAGCAAAACGGAAAGTTTTAGTATATTTTATGAAGATTCAAAAATCAGAAAATTGATATGTATCATCAATTTATTGATGTGAGTAAGTCCTTGGATTTAAAAGATGAGCTTCGAATTACAGAATCAAAAGTATTGATTATTAAAGGTGAAGCGGGTAGTGGAAAAACTCATTTGTTAACAAATGAAATGAATCAATTGATTTCAAATAAACATAAGGCATTAATGCTTTTAGGTGGAGACTATTTATCGGATGAAAATATTAAGTATCAGATTATGAAAGGTCTATCTTTAGACTATTCCTTTGATGATTTGCTAGAAATATTAAATACGAATGGGAAACTTGAAAATAGTATAATTCCGATTATTATTGATGCAGTTAATGAAACGGCGTATAGAGATTTATGGAATTCATTTTTACCAGAGTTATATAATAAAATTAACGAGTCATCATATGTTAAATTAATTGTTTCAATTCGTTCTGATTATCTTGATGAATTAAAAGACAGTCTTGCAAATAAAAATAATGTATATACGTTGACACATAATGGTGTTTTTGATGGCAATTTTGATTCTGTTAAAACTTTTTTAAATTATTATGGTATTCCATTTACACCTGTTGAAATGTTTAATAATCAAATGTATAATCCTTTATTTTTGACTTTATATTGTAAGACGTATGAAAAAGAGAACTCTGAGATATCTGATTTATATGATAGACTATTGAATGTTGTTAATAAAAATCTATACAAAGATATGGGGAATCACATGGTATCATCAGGATATAATAAAAGTATTAATGTGGTAACACCTTTTGTACTAGAGTTGGCCAATTTACTTTCTGAAAATAAAGGGAGAGCAATTTCGGTTGAATATGTTTCAAAAATGAAATATTGGGACATGTATGGAATTACAAAAATACCATTTATAACATGTTTACAAAGAGAAGGAATAGTATATAAATATGTATTTAAAGATAAAGAATATATTCGATTTACTTATGATCAAATGAATGATTATTTTTGTGCAAAAGCATTTTTAGCTCAATTTGATGATAAAGGTACTACTTTGAGTCATATAGAAAATATCGATTTTCATACTAGTAATATTAATTATTTTTTATACATATGTGAATTGTATGCAAGAAAGTATAATCAAGAATGTATTGGAGTTATTGATAAAATTGAAGATGATAATCTTAAACATGATATTTTTGATGAGTATGTAGATTCATTTCAAAGTAGAAATACATATGGTTTATCGATATGTGAATTTGAAACATATTGTAAAAAATATAATGTGTGTTTAGAAAATATATGGAATATGTTTATCTCAAATGCTTTAAAGCAAGACAATATTTTTAATGCTGATACTTTACATAAATATTTATTGTCTTTAAGAATGAATAAAAGGGATAGCCTATGGACAATATATATCAATGAATTAGAATTCAATAATAAACTTTTTTCGACTATACAATACATTGTTGAGGGCAATCAAATAGTATTTAAAAATAATATACAGATAGAATTGTTATTAACGTTATTTGGTTGGATTTTGACCTCTTCTAATAGAAAACTTAGAGATACTGTTTCAAAAGCAATGATAGAAATATTAAAGAGCAATTTTAATATGACCAAATTAGTTTTAGAAAAGTTCCAAAATGTCGATGACCCATATGTTTTACAAAGATTATATGGTATTGTTTGGGGTGTTTGTGTCAAAAGAGAAAAAAAAGATAAAAGCACTTATAAATCTCTAGCAAAATATGTATATAAGACTATATTTTTAGCTCCACAAGTTTATCCAGATATTTTGTTAAGGGATTATGCTCGTCTAATAATTGAAAGATATATTTATGAATATCCAGATGAAGATTGTTTTGATATTTCAACAATTAATCCACCATATGTATCTGATCCTATACCTACTACTGTGAGCGAAGACTATAGTAGCAACAATTATGAAAAAGGAGTGCATTCAATAATACATTCAATGAGATTTGAGAATTATGGATGGTATGGTGATTTTGGACGATATGTATTCGAAAGAGCATTGAATTCGTTTGAAATAAATCATGACATGGTTTTCAAATATTCATTGTCATTTATTTTAAACAATTTAGGTTATTCTAATACGTTATTTGGTGAATATGATTCAAATGTGGATCAAAATAATATGACTCGATTGAATAATCCTAAAGTAGAAAGAATTGGAAAAAAATATCAATGGATTGCTATGAATAATATTTTAGCTAGAGTTGCAGATCATTATAAAAAATTTGATGTATATACATTGGATAAAAAAAATGATAAATATGAAGGTCCATGGAATCCGTTTGTTCGAGACTTTGATCCTACTTTGAATATGTGTTGTATTAATAGTAAAGAATTGCCAGATTTTCACGTAATAAATAATGAACGAAAGACATTTAATAAGGAAATAGAACAATTAGTAAATTGTGAAGATAAGCAAACTGAATGGTTAGAAGAACAATCTGATTTTTTTCAATTTGAAAAATGTAATTTAATCTTAAAAGATTCTAATGAGAACGAATGGGTTGTTTTAGCCAAATGTGCAGAGATTATGGTTGATTCAGTTTCCATGTGGAATTCGTTCCATGGCTTTTTTGTAACAAATAATCAAAAAGAATATGTGATTAAGTATTTAAAAGAAAATGTAGATTCTAATGATGATATTATAGATAATATCGTTGAAATTAGTAATATATATTATAGAGAGTATCCTTGGTCAAAAAGTTGTAAGAATCTAAAACAATCAGTAAATTATCAATTAAATGAAAAAATAACAAGAGATGAGATGTCATCAAAAGATGATGATGAACTTAATTCGTTTTTTAAAGATCGTGACCAAAGATTAATATGTAAAAATGAGCACATATATGAAAAAAAGATTGGCGAGATAGAATGCTCTTATATTTTATTTAATTGGGAAGAAGAATATGATGCATCAAAAAAAGAATCAATATTTTTCAAAGTTCCAAGTCCAAAAATAATTGAACAGATGAAATTAGTATATGAAAAATATGATGGTATTTTTTATGATAATAGAAAACGAATTGCTGCATTTGATACGCATTTAATAGATGGTAAAGGTTTGGTTATTCGTAAGGATGTACTTGATAAGTATTTAAATGATAATGATTGTCATCTTGTATGGATTTCAAATGCAAGTAAAGAAATATATAATATAAAAACACACATGAAAAAATTTTGTGAGTGGACTGGATTGTATTCTTATGATGAAAAAAATGAAGTACAAGGTAATTTAATAATGACTGTTAAAAAAAATTGATTTTATAAAGTGTTTGTTTTTAGATTTTTAAATAAAAAGGTTATATTTTAGTTTTTTTTAGGATATTAATTAGATTTATGATATATTTATTATGCTTTGATTTATAGATAGGGAGGACTTTTATGGCAAAGAGTAGATTAGATCGTATGCCTAGTAATGATCTAAATGAAATGGAAGAGATTGATTTATTAGAATTATTACGTGCAGTATTAAAATATATTCGATTGATTATTGTATTGTGTATTGTATTTGGTGCTGGTGGATTTTTAGGTACAAAGTTTTTGATTGCGCCAACCTATACAGCGAGTACATCAATTTATTTAACTCCACAGATTAATGATACGGGATCATTGGATTATAATTCGCAGATGGCCAATAGTAAATTGGTTAATAACGTAGTAAATTTAATGACACAGAATAACATAATGTCTGAAGTGGCTAAAGATGTTGGATTAGAAAATGCTTCTACTGTTAAAAAGTGTATTACAGTAAGTAATCAGACAGATACTGAGATTGTTACTGTAACGGCAACTACGGGGGATCCTAAGTTATCGAAGGATATCGCAAATGGTACTGTAACTACATTCATTAATACGATGCAGAAGAACTTGAATGTTCGTAATATTGAAATTGTAGATAAGGCTAAATTGTCTTATGTTCCTAGTGGACCGAATATTAAGAAAAACACAATGATGGCTACTTTAGTGGGTGGTGTTATTGGTGTTGGTTATGCGATATTGAAATTTTTATTGGATAATCGTTTGCGTACTAAAGAAGAGGCAGAAAAGTATTTGGGTATTCCTGTTTTTGCTGAATTCCCTGAAGTATAATGGAGAGGTTTATAGATCTTCACTCACACATCGCTTGGGGTATTGATGATGGTATGCCTTCAATGGAGGATGCGAAATGTTCGTTAAATGATTCATTGAGTGATGGCATTGTAGGAATATGTAGCACGCCACACTTTATTCCAGGACAACTTGATCGTTCTATATATGATGAGATTGTTTCTCGTCAATTGGAATTAAAAGAAATGAGTTCTATACCGATTTATTTTGGTGGGGAAGTCATGATGAATAGTGAGTTTATTGATGAGTTGGATTTGGGTTTATATCCAAGTTTGAATGGTTCTAGATATATGCTTGTGGAATATAATGTTCTTCGTGATATTCATTCGATTGAATATCGGGATGATTGTTTGTATGAGTTAAAGGTTCGTGGTTTTATTCCTGTTATAGCGCATATTGAGCGTTATTTTCATAAGGAATTGGATTATTCAATTATTGAGAATTGGATTGATATGGGTTGTGTTTTACAGATCAATCGAACTTCTATTTTGGGTATGCATGGTAAGCAGATTCAATCCAACGCATTATCCTTATTGGATAATGGATATTGTGATGTGATTGCAACAGATACGCATAGGGCGAGTGGAAATCGAATTTCTAAGTTGAGTGATGTGTATTCAGTTGTTTCAAAGCGTATTGGGAAGGAAAATGCTTCCATTTTGATGTATGAGAATCCTAAGCGTATCTTGAGTGATATGGATATATTAAATATTGAGGTCGTTAAGAAAAAGAAGTGTTTTGGCTTCTTTAGGAGATAGAAATGGTAAAGAAAAAGAGAAATCAGTTTGATGTAGATGAGATTTATCGTGGGTTGCGTACAAATATTGAGTTTAGTCAAATGGATGATGATATTCAGGTTATTAGTATTGCGAGTACAATTCCAAATGAGGGAAAGAGTTCCGTGGCTTGTAACTTAGCTCGTATTATGGCAGCTAAATATAAAAATGTTTTATTGGTAGATTGTGACTTGAGAAATCCTTCGGTTCATAAGATGATGAAAATTTCAAATCGATCTGGTCTTACAAATATTATTGCACAATTTCAAGATGGTTTAAGCATTCATTCTTATGATGGTGTGCAAGAAATTCAATTTGAGGGTGGACAAACATTGACTGTGATTACATCAGGTCACAAAGTACCAAATCCGAGTGAAGTATTGGGATCAAGAAGAATGGGACGTTTCTTAGAACAGGCTAGAAAAGAATTTGGGTATATTATCATTGACTCATCACCATTGTTGATGGCATCTGATACGATTCCATTGTGTAACCTGAGTGATGGTGTTCTTTATGTAGTAGATGCGAAGAATGCAGATAAACGTAAGGTTAAGGCTTCTATCAATGATTTAAAGCGTAATGGTGGAAATGTGATTGGTGTTGTATTAAATAAAGTGGATATGAGTGATGAAAAGCGTTATGGCTATGGTTACGGCTATGGTTATGGAGGAGATAAGTAATGGCAAGAAGAAATAGTTTAATATTCCTTATAGCTTTTGGTCTTCTTTTAACAGGTTGTGGTAAGTCTGGTTTAGAAATCACAAAAGAAGATATTCTAGAAGTAGCTAGAGATGATGCGAATGCCACAAAAAGTGAATGTGAAAATGTATCAATTAAAGAACAAAAAGGTTCATACATTGTTTCATTTACTACAAATGGTGGATCTTATGAATATAATATTGGTAAAGATGGTATTATTACAGAACGTAACTTCAAGCATAGTACTAAAGAAGAAAGTGTTCAAGAAGAACCTGCTAAAGAAGAGATATCAACAACAACTAAGAAAAAAGAAAGCTCTTCTACTTCATTTGATGACAGTCAACAACAGGCTATTAATGCTGTATTGACAAATTCAGAGTTAGAACAAGATGATGTTAGTGATATAACATGTTCTTTAGATTCTAACACAAATCAATATACAGTTACATTTGTATTAAACGATGTAAAAAACACATCTATTGTAGATGCGAATACATTTGTTGTATTATCAACAATTGTAGAATAGTCATTACACCTTCCTGAAAATGGAAGGTTTTTTTATTTTGTGTTCGTATGGTATTATAGTACATATGGAGAAAATTTACTTATGATTCGTTTAGAAACACATTGTCATACAAGATATTCAAAAGACAGTCTACTTCTGCATTCCTTGTTGTATATGAAGTGTCGTTTGTGTCATATTGATGCGATTGCGATTTGTGAACATAATAATATCTTGGGTGCATTAAAGTTTAAGGAATATTGTTCAAAAAGAAAGAATAAAGTTTTTGTGATTGTTGGAGAAGAAATTATGACTTCTTCTGGTGAAGTGATTGGACTATATTTAAATGAAGAAATACCGGCTGGATTATCTTGTGATGAAACAATTGATCGTATTATAGGTCAGGGTGGAGTTGTATATGTACCACATCCTTATGATGAGAAGAGGTCTAAAACGGTTCTTAGTGAGGATTGTATTTGTTCAAATTCACATCGTATTGATTGTATAGAGTGTTATAATGGTAGAAATGTAGAAGATTATTATTCAGTTAAACAGACTTTTATTGCGGATAAATATGGCTTAGTAAAAGTAGTGGGTTCAGATGCACATACTTTAATGGAAATTGGTAGAAACTATATGGAAGTTAAGAGTGTACCATTGAATAGTTCCGAATTTAGGAATGTTATTAAAAGTTGTACTTTCCATACCAAGCCATGTATAAAGTTGGCTCATAAGGTGACTAAATGTGCTAAGTTAATTAAAATGATTGTAAAGGGGAACTTCAATGAAATATACAGAGTTATCAATAGAAAAATTAAAAAGTGAATGTAATGAATGGGCTAAAGAATTAAAGAAAACATATTGTCCAGATCTAGTGATTTATGTTGCTAGAGCAGGCTATTTGATTGGTAAAGAGATGAGTGAAGTCTTTGAAGTACCAATGGTAGGAATTAGTGCAACGCGTGAGGGAAATAAATTAAAGGAGATTGTGGGTCCTATTATTTCTTTAATGCCTAATTTTGTGCGTAATTTTTTGATTAGTATGGAACTAAAATCAAATACGCATGATAAGAATACGGAAAGAAAGATTCATTTTCATGAAAGCTTAGAAAAGTTAAAGGGACAATCTTTTGATCGTATTTTAGTTGTGGATGATTCTGTCGATACAGGGCATTCAATGAACCAAGTGGTGGATGCGATTCAAAATGAGTTTAAAAATGCTGAAATAAAGATTGCAGGATTGAATGTATGGGATAAGAGTAAGAATATTATTCATACGGATTTTGCGCTTTATGAAAATACAGTCATCAAAGCACCTATGTCTAAGGATTCGAGTGAATATAAGGAATTTGTGCGTATTTATAATAGGGAGACGAAGGAGGGCACGTTGTAGATTTGTGCTTTTCTTCTTTTTTTTATATAATTAAATGAGGTTATATATGGAGTGAAAAGACTATGTCAAAAATAGGTACTTTAAAGATAACAATAGAATTTATATTTTATTGGATATTAATTAATTTCCTGCAGGAGATCAATGTCCTGCGTTTTTATGGGGAGTATACGATTAAGCTTTGTGCTTTGTATTTTTTAATGCAGTTATTGATTGGGCGTTATCAAGGCAAAGTGTTATTGATGTATGATGAGATTCGTTTATTGATTCTGTCTCATTTGGGTTTTTTCTTTGGTAGTTTTTTGATTTTCCCATTTAGTTCTTGGACTGTTCGTAAAATATATGGGTTTTTATTATTAACCCTTGTCTTATTTTTGTTTGCGGGTTGTAATTCAAGATATTCGCATAAGATATTCCGTCAGCGATATAAACATAATACGTTAATTGTTGGTACGGGTCATACGGCTGCGCAATTGGCTTTTGTATGTCGTGGTAATAGTTATTCATTATTGGATGTACAGGGATATGTGAGTTGTAAATCGTATGGGATTCATCAGGAGCAGGTTGTTTCTAAAAAGCAGACAATCGAACTAGATTCAGTGGATGAATTTATTCAATCGCATAATATTGATACGGTATTGATTGCGATTCCGGAAATTGATAAAAAAAATTTAAATAAATTGTTTGAATTATTTAAGGGTAAGGTATTAAATATTAAGTATTTACCTCAGGTAACTGGCTTGGTTACGTTTGATACGAAGGTTGAGGATTTTGATGGTATTTTAATGATTTCAAATTCTCGTGGTGTCAATCAATTGGGATCTTATATTTTAAAGCGTTGTATGGATATTTGCGCAGGGCTATGTGGCATGATCATCTTGATTCCTTTAACGGTATATGTATTCTTTAAAAATCGTATGGAAGGCGATCGGGGGCCTGTCTTCTTTACGCAGAATCGTATTGGTAAAAATGGCAAGGAATTTAAGATGTATAAGTATCGTACAATGGAGCTTGGTGCAGATAAGATCTTAGAGGGTTTAATGGCAAGTGATCCAGCTATTCGTGAAGAGTATCAGAAGAATAAAAAATTGGCAAATGATCCTCGTATTACAAGTGCAGGTCGTTTCTTGCGTGAGAAGAGTTTGGATGAATTTCCACAATTTATCAATGTGTTCTTTGGCCAGATGTCTTTGATTGGGCCTCGACCGTATCTACCAAAAGAAAAAATAGATATGGGTGAATATTATGAGGATGTGGTTGCGTGTAAACCTGGCATTACGGGTATGTGGCAAAGTCATGGTCGTAGTGATGTGAGTTTTGAACAACGTCTAGTATTAGATGAGTATTATTATCGTAATTGGTCATTTTGGCTGGATGTTACATTGCTTTGTAAGACAGTAAAACAAGTTTTATATGGAAGAGGGGCAGTATAGTGAAAACTGACGAATATATATATCAACATATTGATCCTTGTATCAGAAGGTATGAGGAATTATTTAGAAAATATCATAAGATTCATATAGGTTTAATGATTGCTTGTTTTAGTTGCTTTATTGGTGTGATTATACTAAATGTAGTTTATATCATTGTACCTGTTATTTGGCTTGTTCTAGCAAGTATTGTATGTACTTTAGGTGGTTTATTTCTAGTCTTCTTTGATAGTTTGAATGGGTACTTAGAGAAGTCATTGTCTTATAAACATAAGGCTGAATCTTTGGGTTATGAAAAGCATTTATACAAGGCTAAAGAGAATGGTTTTAAAGGTTTTGCGTATCGTTGTGAAAGATATATGTAGATTGTGGGATGGTTAGATTGACCGTCCCTTTTTTTGGCTGATTTGCCAAAATGGTTGGATTTATACTATAATATGTAATTGTGAGCCACATAGAAGTTTATAGGAGATTATTTTTATGCCTAAAAAAAATGTAAAGAATGGTAAAAAATCAAATAGGGTAATCAGTAAATTTTTGACAATATTTATGATTGTTGGTTTGGCGTTATTGATTTTTCAAATCATTGATTTGAATTTATTACCAATGAAACTCATGATCTTAGTGTCTTTAGTCTTAGTTATATTGACTTTGATTATTATATTAATGTTGCATTTTAAAGCTCGTAAGTTTTTTTCAAGACTTTTAATGGGACTGATTGCACTATGTATGTGTGCAGGTTTAGCTTTTGGCAATTATTTTATTTTTAAAACGGATAATACTTTTGAAAAGGTGACAAGTCTTGCGGATAGTAAGGCCACTTCAACTTCAATTGTTGTTTTAAAGGCTTCTTCGATTGAAAAAGAGAAGGATCTTGCAGGTGCTAAGATTGGTACAATCCTAGATATGGATGAAGAGGCAACAAGTCGTATGTTGAAGGATTTGGATTCAGACAAGATCAAATATACGACGAAGGATTATTCTTCATTGGAAGATTTAATGTCTGCATTTTACTATAAACAAGTGGATGCGATTTGTCTAAATGAAAAGTATCGTGATATTTTGCATGAGGGTGGTACATATTTTAATTTCCAAACGGATTCTCGTGTCGTGCATCAAAATGTGTATTATACAAAAGTCACTAAGAAAGATAATCCGAGTGATCCAGTAAATAATATTACTAAGGATACGTTTACTGTATTAGTAAGTGGTAATGATTCGTATGGTACGTTACAAGATTCGAATACGCGTAGTGATGCCAACTTATTATTAACAGTCAATCCTAAAACAGGAACAATTTTAATGACAAGTATTCCTCGTGATTATTATGTGGAACTTGTTTGTCCTGACAATGAAGAACAAGCTTGTCCTGAAGGTAGTTATGATAAATTAACGCATTCTGGATTAATGGGCGTGAAGAGTACGGAAAAGACAATTGAAAAAGCTTTGGGAATCACAATTAATTATAATATTCGCATTAACTTTTCGAGTGTTGTAAGTTTAGTGGATGCTTTAGATGGAATTGATTTGGATATTAAAAAAGGTGAGGAAGTCGATATTTTCTATACGAATTCGCAGCCTGGTTTAAGTGTAGGTAAGCATCATGTGGATGGAGAAACAGCTTTAGCCTTTGCGCGTGAAAGACACGCTTATGCAGATGGTGACAACCAACGTGTTCGTAACCAACAAAAAGTATTTAAAGCTATGTTTAAACGTATTGTTTCACCTAAAATGATCACAAACTATGGTAAGTTTATGGATGCTTTAGCTGTTGCGTTTGATACAAACCTATCGGGTGATGAAATCAGTAAGTTTGTGAAGTATGAACTAAACAGAATGCCAAAATGGAAGATTGAATCGTATGCGATTGTTGCGGATTCAGATACAAAATTCTGTTATCAAGCACAAAGCTATGCGAGTGTTGTCGTTCAAAATGATATTATGAATGAAGTGGCTAGAAAGAAGATTCAAGCTGTCATTGATGGTAAGAGTTCAGAAACGGTAGAAGATCCTTCTGGATTCTCACAAACACCAAATGAAAATAATGCGATTGGTAATACAGCAGAACTTGAAGCGATGGGAATCATTAATAATAGTGAATCTTCATCAAATAATAGTAGTAATGATTATGATTATGACTACGACAATAATTATGATTATAGTTATGATAACAGCAATGATTATAGTAATAATTATGATTCAAGCTATGATGATTCAAACTACAACAATCCAGATAATAACTATTATGAAGATGATAGTTATGATGATACGGCTGGTTAACACTAAGATACCTTCGGGTATCTTTTTTTAATGCGTAAAATGCATTGTATTATATCGAAAAATAAAGAAAATAAGTTGAGATTTCTATCTATTATGTAAGTTAGGAGGTGCTAAAATGTGAATACAATTTTTTGTTAATAGCTTTTTATCTTTTAAAGACGAAATGGTTTTGAGTTTAAGTACCAATAAAGATGACTCGTATAATGAAAATTTATGAAATTAAACCGTTTAAAGAAATTATTCAAGTTGTAAAAGATTTAAATCGTATTGATATAGATAAACTACAAGATCTATCTGCATGGTTTGATGATTTGTTGCATTCATATCAACATATGACTTACTATTCAAATCAACGTATTCATAAGCTATGTTTTGTTGAATCGACAAATTTATAATCTTAAGTTTTTCTTAAGTAGTTGAGATAACAAGAGATTCATCTTATAATTGAATCAATCGAAAGGATGTTTGTTATGTTTTGTAAAAATTGTGGTCACGAAATCAGTGACGATGCAAAGTTCTGTTCAAATTGTGGAACAAAAGTAGAAATTGAAGAAGAGATTGTCGAACCCATTGAGGTTGTTGATAAAACACAAGCCAAAGAATGGTATTATGTAGAGAATAATGATTCTAAAGGTGCCTTTACTTTAGAAGAAATGAAAGAATTGATTGAATCCAATAAAATCACAGGTTCTACTCTCGTATGGAAGGCAAGTTTAAAGGATTGGCAAAAACTAGCAGATAGTGAGCTTAATGAATTTATGCATGTGGATGAAGAAAAGAATTGGTACTATGTAGAAAACAACGATTCCAAAGGACCTTATTCACAAGAAGAAATGAAAGGGTTTATGGATGCGGGTATTCTTTCAGGCAATAGCTTTGTATGGAAAACAGGTATGCAAGATTGGATGCACCTAAAAAATACCGAGCTTGCCGGAAATCAAATGCCAGAACAAGAACCTACACCACAACCTTCTTATTATGGGGTGAAAGAAAAGAGTATTGCCTTAAATGTTGTATTAACGTTTGTGACTTGTGGACTTTATGGGTTTTATTGGCTTTATACCATTGCCAAAGATTTAAATGATTTATGTGCAAGCCAACACCAAGAAAAAGGACCGGATCCATTCCTTGTGGTTGTATTAAGTATTGTCACTTGTGGTATTTATCAAATTTACTATATGTATAAAGCAGGTAAGATGGTTTCAAGCCTTACTAAAAATGGTCAACACCTAAGTGATGATAGTGTTGTTTTAATGGTATTAGCCATTCTACAACTATCATTAGTTTCTTATTGCATCCTACAAAGTAATATCAATGGACTCACAAAAAACTAAGACTTTAGGAATAGTTCTTATACTATTCCTTCTTTTATTATTCTATAAATGTCCTATTCAAAGTGTTACAGGCTTACCATGTCCTGGATGCAACATGAAAACAAGCCTATATTATCTAGTTCATTTTAAATTCTCTTTATCCCTCTATTATCATGCACTCCTTATTCCAACCATTGTTGTATTTGTATGGATTGTATTCAATTATAAGAATCATGAACAAACAAAGAAACTATTGATGATCTGGGCCATTTTAATGATTGTTTATTATATCTATCGTATGATTGTGTATTTTCCCAATAGTCCAATGATGTATTCTAAAGAAAATTTGATTTATTTCATATTTAGACACGTATAATGTCAATTAAAGTTGTATTGTGAAATCAAAAGGAGGACAAGAAGATGTCAAACATTTATTTCACAATTACAGGTTTAAATCATTATTATGGAAATGAGTTTCTAGAAAAGGAAATGGTCGTTTATCTAAAGAAAGATAAAGATAATGAATATGATACGGAAGCCATTAGTGTCAATCTTGCAGGACTAGGAAAGATTGGATATGTTGCTAATAGTCCATATACAGTACTAGGAGAAAGCTATAGTGCAGGAAGATTATATGACAAGATTGAAGAGGAGGCACAGGGTAAGATCAAGTTCATTCTAGATAAGGGGGTTGTATGTGAACTTATTGAATAAGAAATGCTTTATAATTTTATCACGTTAAGGTGGTATACCAAACATTATGCTTACCAATTATAAATATTCCTGAATTTTATGATTGAGTCACTTTTCGAAGTTAAAAAAATAGTATAAAAAGTTAGATAATCTTTAAATTAACTACAATAAAAGGTATAATTATGTCGAATGAACAAAATAAAATGGTTATATTATTTTGAATTCATGTTTGAATAAATAGATTTTGAAGTAAAGTTCAGATGCTTTTTAAAAAGTATATAACGGATAATTGATAAAATGTTATGCACTTAAGGGTGTAATGGAGGTTAAATAATATATGATTGATTTTGATGATTTAAAGAAAGAAAAGAAAGCTATCAAAAGAAATCTAAAAAAAGATTTAAATACGTTTTATCAAAAAGGAAAAAGATTGGATAGCCTAAATCAAACTATCATAGAAGCAGATTATATTGTTGATGCAATTGATTTTAAGTTTGAGAAATCTATACAACTGAAAAAGGAAGATATGGCTTTTTTATGGGTTGCTGTTGCTTTTCAAACAATTAGACAAATCTTGTTAGAATTTCCAGAAAGAACTCCACATAATGTATCTGATATAAAAGCTCATGAAGTTGAGAAAAATGCTTTTTCAAATGATTGGTTTAAGAATAATAAAGATTTTAAAAATAGATATTATTATAATCCATTAAAAGATATTGTTTCAAAAGGAGTTCCTTATGATGTCGTGAAAAACACCAAAAAATTTAATTTAGGATTAGGCATTGATTTTAACAAAGGCTTTTCGGCAGATAATCATAGAATAAAAACGTTGGGACATGATCCTTTATTGGGATATGTTTTTGGAACTGCAAATATTTTGACTTCTACTTTGACAACAAATAAAGGGATAACTGTTCACGTAAAACATGGAGAGGTATACGCAAATGCAAGCACGAAAAAGATGATGCAATATGCCACAGACAGAGTTAAAACAGATAAAAAATCATTTGTAGCGGCACTAATAAAACAATATCTTCATATCAGGTCTGATGAATATTCTATTGACGGTTTACCATTACCTGGAATGTCAATAACATCTGAAGAATTAACAAACTGGTTGATGGATTTTGAATTTGATTATGCTAATGTCAAAAATATTGGAAAACAGATGGCTTATGCCCAATTAATTAATTCTGTAATATTAGCATTGTATGGAATAATGAATTATCAAAAAGAAGATTCAGCTACTGTAAAAGTTAAAGGCTATAAAATAATTGAATATTCAAATATTATTGCGAGTACTAGTAATATTATAAGAGTATATATAACAGCAGATATAAGCAAGCTAGATATTGGCGGATTGTTTACAACAGTATATTCAATTGTAAATTCGAAAAAAATACAATATGATTTGAAAAAAGAGTTTATGGAAAAGGAGCTAAATTCTTATTTGGATTTTATGGGAGGTTATAATGCTTAGTTTTAAAAAGAAATATGATGAAGGCATGGTTGCAGGAATACGGTCCTTTCAAAATAGAGTTAATGAAGTCAGTAACTCTATTAATAGTAGTTATGAGTTAGTGAATGAACGTCTGGATCAATTTGATAAAATTAATGATAAATTAATTGATGAAATGAAAAGAATTCAGACTAGGGATGTATATGGTTTGATAGATGAAAATGATTATGATCAAGTTTTATCGCAAAATATCAAAGTACTAATATGTTCTTATATGATTAAGTACTTAGAAAATGAGCCTAATTTTTATCAATATACTTTTTTTAAGGGATGTTGTGTAAAATTTAATAATTTTGAAACAATTGATAATGTTGATTATCTTACAGAATTAGCGGATTCATGTGATGTAAAAGAAGCTGAAATTACAATTAAAATTATAACAATGTTCATATCATTGGCTTCAAACAACAATGAGTGGATTGATTTTTTAGATAGTGAATTAATAGATGAATTCACAATAAGTTTCCGCAAAATAAAGTCTATAAAAAAATATATTGATGCAATGCAAGAAATTTATGGAAAAAATCTTTGTTATATTTATGGAAAAATAGATGATGATTCATTTATTGAATTATCAAATGAATATTTATTAACTGATCCTGAAGAGATGCTTCAATATGGGAAACAGATCATTGAAGAAGGAAAGTATGGTTTGAAATGGATAATAAAGGCTGCCTCACTAAATAGTGAAAATGCACTAGATTATTTAAAAAGTAATATTATTAGCACTGATTTTATAGTAGGAATTAAAAAGAATAAAATATATTATACTAATAAGTGTTCCCCATTTACGTTAATGTGCATGAATGATCTTGGTGAAATCCATAAAATCTATACATTTAATAAAAATAATCAAGATTTTATTTTAATTAGTAATTGGATCTGTTACAAGGAATTCATAGCGTTTGGTATAGAATGTGGTTCAAATTGTTATTTATTTTCTCTTAACACAAATACAGATTCATGTAATTTTATAGATGAGTGGGTTTTAACGTCTATGCAAGTTCCCTATATAAAACGAGATAATTTTAAAATACGATATGGATATATTGAGTTAAGTATAGATAGTATTAATAATGATTTGCCACAAGAAAGTTATAAAATTGATTTTAATGGAAAAAACAAGGAGGTTATATATGATTGAATTTTTACTGAGTTATGTTTCTGATTTAAAAGATGAAGAAAAAAAGTATGTTTTTTCTCTTATCTGCAAAGTATATGTTGAAAAAACAAATAAAAATGAAGCACAAAAAAAACTGGTACAATTTCTTTCACAGTACTTTGATATTAAAGAGCCACAGATTGATGTTTGTTTTGAAAATTTAGATAAAATTGAAAATGAATTAATACATAAAATTACTTTGTATTTTATTTATGAATTATTATATTTAGAAACAATAGATTTTGAATTTGAAGAGAATGATTCTTTGTCTGAAATTTTTGATTGTTTTTCTGTTAAAAAATCATTTATAAAACAAATTAAAGAAAACATTTTATCAAATGAAGAATTGTTGGCTTACTATAAAGATTTAATGAGTAAAAAAAAGAATACTGTTTTACCTGTACAATTAAAGAAAGACATATACAAATTTTTAATTAAAAAACAATCTTCCAATGGTTTTGATTGGAATATGAAATATAAATCTAAAACAGAATTTGAAAAGTTGTTTATTTATGATGCAAAAATGACGGTCCAAAAATATTACAGAAATAATACCGTTAATATAATAAATGAATATATAAATTCGTTAAATGCTATTATTGATTATATATCAAAAAGATTTTCTATTGATGATGCTTGGTTTGAAAGTGAATCTAAGAATTTTGAAGATACATGTATAAATAATTCACAAATTGGCAATTCATTTGAATTTGGTGAATACGTGTTATTTGCTGAGAAACACGATATTTTAGTTTTTGGAGGACGTTCATTAAAAAAGGCAGGGAGTTACTGGAGCTTAAATGGAGACGCTTTTAATAAATTTAAAAATGCGATTAATAAGCAAATGGAACAAATTGAAAGTCAAATTTATTCCACATATATAACAGAAATAGATTATATTATTAGTTATTATTCTGATAATTATATGTTAATTGATCATTCTAATATGTCCTCTGCATTTATTGATTTGAAATCAATAGAAGAAAGAATTGAATTTATAGATGAATTAAAGTTGAATAAAAAAGATTTGCTTGAATATTTAGATTACAATATTCTTAAATACACTCCAATTGTAAGTGAAACTGATTCTTATAATATAGTTGACTATTCTAATGGAAAAATACTATTTTCTACTACAACTTATATAGGCGACATATTAAATCGAAAACAAAGTTTCAATATTTGTTCATTGGATTTAATGAATAATATGTATAAACATTTGACATTTAATACTAAAACCAATTCGGAATGGTCTATAGTTAAATCTGTCTCAACTATGGATAATATTTATTTTATTGTTAAATATACTGCAGATACACAAATGGATGAAGAAACTTCTTATTTCCCAATGGAATTTAAATTGCATGAAAATATAATAATTAATATAGAGTCTAATCAAAAAGCTATAAAAATGGTTGAACCTAATAAATATATTTTTGGCGGATGTTTTATCGATATAAAAAACAACGATTTACATGTTGGACGATATGATTATTCTGGAAATATTGATGAAGAATATATAGTCGAAAATATTATGCCTAGAGAGGAGTCTGAAATTACGAAATCTATTTCTGATGCCGAGCTAATTGATAAATTTAAAAGTTTATCTGATGACTTGTCAGAGATTTTAATTAAAGAAGATCAATCTGGGAACTGCTTAGGCACTTATTTGTTAGGAGAATTATATTTCAAAAACACAAAATACAAAAAAATGAATGAAGAAAAAGCTTTTGATTTGTGGAATAAGGGAAGAAATAATAATCTTTATTGCAGAACTAGAGATATGATTAATAATAAACATTTGTATACTGAGGAAGATATGTCAAAAATAATTACTGATTTAACAAATGACCCTTATCCAACAATAGCGAATTATTTATTATATATTTGTTATAAGAATAAGATATGTACTTCCTTGTTTACAATAAAAGATGCTGAAAAATTTCTTTTATCACTTTCTGAATCTGGAAATTGGATTGCTTCACATTCACTATGTCTATATTTACGAGAACAAAAAGATTTTACACATTTAAGAGATTTATGCAAGATGTTAATTAAAAAGGGAATTTATTCAAATCTAGATATGTATTTAGACACTTTTTTTTGTGGTGAAAACCTAATTGATAGAAATGAATATACTAATTTGTTAAATGCTACTAAATTTATAAAAGATAATATCGTAAATTTTGAAAATTTTTTTGTGTTTAATGATAAAAGCTTCCCTGAAATTGTAATTTATTCTGGAGCAAAAGATCCTTTGCTATATAGTGATTATAATCGAAATAAGACATTTAGTACAAAAAGTGCCGCAGAAGCATATACAACAAAATACTATAATTTGTATTGCGAGTATCTTCGTAATTTCTTTAACTCTTCAAACAGCTATTTTATCAATTATATAGGACAGAATGTTGAAGCTATGAAAGATCAAATTAAAAACACTATGATTTATCGTGCTTTTAATGGAATTCCATACAAAAATATCAACATAAAAGAAATTGAAAAAACAATTTATGATTCTATTTATCGGATAAGTAACAGTTTTGATGTGAGTGAATTTTATGCAGAAAAATATATTCAACATAGTTTTACTGATATGAATATAACAGGAGGATTTTTCTCTAAAAGGGAATGGAATGATTTTGTTAGTACAGGTGCATTAGATAATGATTTTAAAAACAAGAGGAATGAATTTCAAACTCAAGTAAAAAACGAAATGTTAAAGATTTTATCTCAAATTTAGTGCTGTTATTTAATTTATTAATGTGAATATATGCGTATATAAAAAGATTGTGGACTTATTGCTCCACAATCTTATCTAAACTATGAATGAATTCTACAACCATCTTACGTTTGATGTCATCGATTCGAACAAGTTTATTCAAGGCTTCGATTTCATCTTCATTATCCAGGCAAACGATTTCTCGTCTTAAACGATCGATTTCATCTTCTAAACGATTTTGTTCTT
>OGOX01001024.1_pt1 | contig 19101 bp, 22 predicted proteins | sample 1552761 | NCBI WGS metagenome assembly OGOX01 (sample SAMEA2580212, study PRJEB22360) | human gut metagenome | biome: human gut; feature: human-associated habitat; material: faeces | place: Denmark | collected 2008/2010
CCGGGATGTTCCCTCCATCGAGACCCCGGGCGTTTCCGTGCTGGACGAGTATTATTGGCTCAACAAGCACGACCCCAACTACTCCCTGTGCCGCGCCACCGTAAACCGCGGCGAGGACGCCCACACCGATAAGAAGTTCGCGCTGGATAAGGAAAGCGCCATGGCCCTTTCCAAGCTGTTCATTACCCCGGAAAAGGACCTGGAGGATAAAAAGATCTCCGAAGTCCTGCCGGAAAGCTTTTGGAGCACCAACTTCTGGCTCTACTGGCAGACCATGTTCGCCTTCCAAAAGTGGTCCAGCGCCCTGGAAATGAAGCGCTACCTGTGCCGCTATGTCCACCACATCGATGGCCTGCCCGACTTCAGCGCCCTGCGCTTTACCAAGTATAATCAGTACGAGAGCATGATCCTGCCGCTGGTGAAGTATCTGGAATCCCACGGCGTCCGCATTGAATACGGTATGGACGTGCGCAATGTTGTCATCGAGACCGAAGGCGATAAGAAGGTCGCCCGTCAGATCGTCTATGTCAAGGACGGCAAGGAGCAGACCATTGATCTCATCGAGGATGATCTTGTTTTCATCACCAATGGCTGCTGCACCGATACCTCCTGCTACGGCGACCAGACCCACGCGCCCGATCTTTCTGGCGTCAAAGATGGCTGCGGTGAATCCTGGGATATGTGGAAGGCCATAGCCGCCCAGGCCCGGCACGGCGAATACGGCAACCCCGACGCCTTCTGCAGCGATGTGGAGGCCACCAACTGGATGAGTGCCACGGTTGCCACCGCTGATGAGGAAGTCATCCGCCACATTATGAATATCTGCAAGCGCGATCCCCGTGCCGGCAAGGTGACCACCGGCGGTATTGTCACCGTGAAGGACAGCGTAGATCACTGGTACCTCTCCTGGACCATCAACCGCCAGCCGCAGTTCAAGAGTCAGGATAAGAACACCGTGCTGGTGTGGGTCTACGGCCTGCATACCGATCGCGAGGGCAACTTTGTTAAAAAGCCCATGCGCGAGTGCACCGGCGAGGAGATCTGCCGTGAGTGGCTGTACCACATCGGCATCCCGGAGGACCGCATTGAGGAGCTGGCTACGAATGCCTGCAATACCACTACCTGCTATATGCCCTATATCAATGCCTTCTTCCAGCCCCGCAAGGAAAGCGACCGCCCCAAGGTGGTACCGGATGGCGCCGTGAACTTCGCCTTCGTAGGCCAGTTTGCCGAAACACCCCGCGATACCATCTTCACCACCGAGTACTCCATGCGTACCGGTATGGAATCGGTTTACACCCTGCTGGATATCGACCGCGGCGTGCCGGAGGTATGGGGCAGCAAGTACGATGTGCGTGAGCTGCTGCGTGCCTGCTACTATGCCGTCGATAAGAAGCCCATCAGCGAATTGCCACTCTCCTTCGGCGAGCGGGAAGCGGTCAAGATCCTGCTGAAGAAGGTAAAGGGCACCGATGTGGAGCTGCTGCTGCGTGAAAGCGGCCTGCTAGAGTGATCCTCTCCCCTTCCCCCGCAGAAAAATATCAGCCCGTACCGGTGGTTTTGCCATCGGTATGGGCCTTTTCTTTTGCCAAGGAGAAATACGCTAAGCCCTCCCTCACTCTTCTTCCGTCGTGGGCGTAGCCGGTACTTCAGCAGGTCCTTCCTCCGGTTTGGGCTCGGTAATGGTGGGGATAAAAGCCTTGGCGATCTTGCCCTCCCCGCGGCGCTTGATGTAAAAATACCCGATGAAGCTAAAGACCAGCGCCCCGATGAAATTGACAAACAGGTCCTCCATGGTATCGTACAGCCCGATATCCAGGTACCCGCCAAAGCCCAGCTCCTGCCCGTTTACCGCCACACTGGTAATGTCCCCAATGGTCACAGGGATGTTCATATTGGTGGGGTCCAGCATCACGGAGGTGATGCTGTGGATAATGGTATCCTTCTGCATATCCATTAGGAACAGCCGGTCCATGCCGAACTCGAAGAACTCCCACAGCACACCGATGGTCATGGAAAAGCAGAAAGCCACCAGCGAAACATACACCGGCGAAAGCTCAAACTTGATCTTGCTGTTGCGGTTCAGAATATCAATAAGCGCAAAGCCGGTGGCCGCGCATAAAAAGCCGGTGGTGGTGTGCAGAATAGAATCCCAGTTGGGGTAGGTAATAAAGAAGCACCCCAGTTCCCCCAGGATCTCGGAAGCGAAGATAAACAGCAGGATGATGATCTCCAGCGTGCTGGGCAGCTCTATGCCAAAGTTCTGCTGGATAAAAAGCGGCAGCATAAATAAAAACAGCACCAGCAGGCACACAAAGGCGTTTTCGTACTCCCCGCGGATAATGGAGGAAACAAGGGTCAATAAGACGACAATACGCAGGATGAGATACACCGCAAAAACAGTGGGCTTTTTGTGGATCACCGCACGCAGATCGCGGGGAGGCTTGGGGACTTTCCGGTTCTGTTTCATGGTCGCGTTCCTTTCCTTGAGGGCAGTTTTCCCTTTGGATTATACCATAATTCCCCCTAAAAGTAAAGAACCGGGAGATTTTCCGCTTCTCTTTTGGCCGCTCACCCCTGTATCGGTTTTGGGGGTAGAAAAGATTTCACCTCCATGAAAGCGCACAAGCTTTGAGAAAGGCATTCATATGCCCCATCGCGGGAAGTATTTTTGCAAGGTAGGCAACATAAAAAATACAGAAAACAAAAAAAGAGCTAACTGACATCTCTAACAGAAATCAGATAGCTCTTTATTCTTGGATAATCTAAAATGTTGTCATTTTGTTGCCACGGGGCAACTCCCGGGCGCAAAAGTCCAGCATTTTCAAGGCTTTTTGGCCTTTCGGGGATCATTCAAACTCGGCGTGTCCTTTATTAATCTTAACTATATTTGTTTAAGTTTTATACAAATACACACCGCTTTTTACTTCAATTACATCAATTATTCTGATTTGCTGATTTTCTGTTGCCAAAATGTTGCCACACCTTTACTATAACAAATCCTCGCAGATTGACAACCGCTTTTTAAAATGTTACGCAATGGAAGCCCCGTTTTGGGGACGATAGGTATAAAATATCACCTATGCTTCTATTGGGTCTGGAATCTCTTGAATATAAGGCTTCCAGAGTACCTAAAGCGTAACAATCAGTCTCAATAATCAGAATTACGCTTTTCAATTTCTTTCTGTAAACGGTGCTAAATATTTATCTATGTTTTCCCAATAAGGTATTTCAATCAAAGGTATCCCCTTATTTTTACAATATGACCGTTTCATTTCATCATTCATCTGCTGACGTTCAAATTTCTTTTCACCTCCAAAAAAATCGACAATCTCAAAATGTTGTTCACCTTGATATTCAACCAACGCTATTAACTTATCATTTTTATCAAATATTGCAAAATCAAATTTCAGAGGCAAACCACCCACTAAATCAGGAAAACCATATTGGATTTCATATTTTATCTTATGTTCTCTCAAATATTCCGCAATTTCTCGTTCTCCACGCGAATTTAAGCAACCGCAAGAGATAGTTCCATTCATTAAGCTGTCTTTCTGAATAACCTTCTGATTTCCGCAATCACATTGACATAAAAATTGCGGCCTTGTTCTTCCATTTTCAGGAGTTATATAATCTTCTACCCGTTTTAATACAAGCAACATGCCAAATCTTTGGCCAGATAAATCTTGAAAATGAGTTTCGCTGGTTCTTTCTAACTTATAGCATCCACACGAATGTGTGTTTCCTGATGTTAAATCTGTTCCATTCACATATATTATATTTCCACAATCACATTTACATTTCCAACGACTACGATGTTTTCCATTTATGGGGCTGATAAAATCTTCCACTTGATATAAAACTGTTAATCTATCGAATTTTTTTCCCGTTAAATCAAGCAATCTATCTTCTCTTAACTTTTCCAACGCATAGCAACCACAAGATACTGAATTTCCAGATGTTAGTGAAGTACCTCTTATAATCTTTTCAGTTCCGCAATCGCAACGGCACTTCCAGTATACTCCCCTTTTCTCGGTTTCCGCTTTTTCCAATACAGTCCAACGACCAAAACGACAATTTGTTAAATCTCTTGTTTGTTTTAATCTAACTTTAGCTTTGCTACACTGGTTACAACAATTAGATTTCCCACTTTTTAGCCAACTCCCACGAGTAATATACTCTTCTCCACAGTCACATTTGCATAAATATTTTTTTTCATGTTGCCCCTTAGGACTGATATAATCCTCTGCACGTCTTATTACTGTTAAAGAGCCAAACTTAGTCCCAGGCAATATTTCTGCTCTAACGCTTGGCATTAGTATTCACCACCTATTCCTATTTATAATTTTATATCATATCAATTAGATTTTTAAACAAACATAATCCGTCTGATACTACATTAACGGTTTCTGGGATTCCCGCTAATATAGTTATTACATTAGCTAAATTACCAACTGTACTACTCAAAATTTCACCTTTACTGGTTTTCCGATTTACACTATTATGAATTTCTTTTACTAAACCTTCAATTTCAACACTTATCTGATTAGATTCTCTAAAATATACTCTCATCTCAGATATAAATTCATCCATCTTTTCAGCAAACGAACAATCTACATCAACAATTTGCTCTAACATTTCCTTTCCGGTAAAAGTAATTGCAATATGGCTATAATTTCCCTCAATCAGTCCACTTTTCTTAAAGTCATCAAATCTACTACATGCACGTCTTATTGCTTGCCCTCTATTAAGTTGAAAACGAATTTCTCCATTTTTTAAAGTTATTTTGTCCCAACCAGCCGTCAAAAAAAGGAGTGGAAGTTCTATATCTTTATTTTCTACTAGCTTTCCATCATAACCTTTAGCTTTTTCCAATATTCTATTCAAAATATATATTTTTTCCTGCCTCATATCAACAGGTTTCCATATATTTACAACTTCAAAATCTACTTTACGATTTTGATGTGTTTTATTTACATGATAATTATACATGGCTCTAAGCCCAATATCTTGCAGAGACATATTCATAAAAAATGAACCTCCAAATTTCTTTGAATTGATTATAGCTCTTTTCGTTTTCTAAGTAAAGGAAAAGAGCAAATCCCCACCAGCCCGTCAAGAGTAAACTAAACGGCTACGCCGCTCTTGACTAACTGGCGGGGATTCGCTTCGTGGCAGCTAAGAGGGCTTTAAGCAGCCCTCTGCCTGTCAACGGGCTTCCCGATTGTGTTTTCTCCTTGCAGCCCGTTTCCGCTCGGCTTCTATCTGTTCCTGCTGCTTTGCCCGGTCAATCACAGCATTAACCTGTTCAGAGCCGACCACAGCTTTTATACGCCCAAAATCTGCCGCCACTATCCTCAATTCCCGGTTTTCCTCCAAGACTTCTTCCAGCCTGTTTGTCAGCCGCTCGTTTCCGCTCCGTTCCCTGTTATACGCCGCTTGCAACTTTGTAAACTTATTTGAAATATCCAGATATGCCGAATAAACAGAGCGCATGACTTGCACGATTTTCTTTACCAGCGGTTTTGCTTTTTTCTCTCGATATGACTTTGCAGATTCCATAACCGCCGCTTCTGGAAGCGTCTGCTCCGGGTCTGCGGAAAAATCTGCCGCCAGCTTCTCCATGTTCTTTACCATAGGGGCAAGTTCATTCATGCGTTTTTGATATTTGTCCACTTGTTTCTGCGCTTTCTCTGCTTCCTGTCGGGACTCCTGTAAATCTTCCTGTAAGGAACGAATCTCATCATCAACCTGTAACAACTGTTCGTGCAAATCTTCGTTAATTTCTTGAAAAGTGGCATTTTCTTCCTGTAATTCCGCTTTTTTCGCTTCCAGTTCTGCGACTTCCTTTGCCCGTTCCTTTTTCTCAAAATCCAGAACAGATAAATGCCTCTCATGTGTACCTTTTTTCTCCCATTCAATGCCATGTTCCCGCATGATAACAGCAAGCTGCTCTTTCTCATAAGCCACCCACTGATTCCGTTCTGTATCTCTCCTTGTGCCGCCTTTAAATCCAAGATCAGACAACGCTTGTTTCAGAGATACCCTTGTCTCAAGCCCCCTCTTGCTTCCTGTCGTATACGGTACAAAATCTATATGCAAGTGGGGCGTTGCTTCATCCATATGAAGATAGGCACTGAACACCCTCAACGTAGGATTTCGCCGCTGAAAGTCCTGCATATATTTATCCAACACCTTTGCCGCAAGCTGTCCGTTCTCCGTTTTCGCGCCCATGTTATCCTTATCCCCGATTTGCAGAATAATTTCATGGAATGGTTTTTCCTGCTTGCCAGAACGGATTTTCCCATAATAATCATCAATCCGGCGGTCACTTCTTGTCTGCTTCTCATTGTACCGGGCGAGTGCTTCATCAAACAATTCGTGATATACGTCCTTAATATTTTCGTTGCAGTATTCCACGTTCAGACAGCTTCTCTCCGGGTCAGTATTCTTTGCATGGAATTTTCTGCTGTTATGGTTGACAGAGCCTTTCCCTGTCATAAAGCTGATCGTTCGCTTCAATCAATATCCTTTCTCCCTGTCCGGGTAATCAGCGCCGGATACGGCGCATAGGCTTTGTTACTTTCGCCGAAAGTAACGCAAAAGCACTTTTGACAGCCGTTCCGTCCATCAAAAGCTGCCTTTGCGCTCTGCCGAGGGCTTTTCTGTCCTACGGACGGGCGGCTGTTCCCGCCGCTTTGCTTCCGCCATAGCTTTTCGGATAGCCGAAAGTACGTTTTCTACCGTACATTCCTCCCACCCGGCAAGCCATACCAGCGTCCGCATTTCTGCCGCAGTCAATTCCATATCTCCAAAGATTTCATTGAATGCGGCAATCCTACGGGCTTCATTTTCGTAAAAATATTTGTTCACATTCCGGGTTCCCCATTCCGGCTGAATTATCATCAAATCACACCTTTCTCGTTATCTGCTATCCACAGGAGCGTGTCACGCTCCTGTCTGTTATCATCAAAGGAAAACTACCAGCGGAAGCTATCCGGCACTCCACGTTTTTCCAGATATTCCTGTCTGGCATTTTCCCGTTCTTCCTGTGTGGGCGCAGTCTTATATTTCGCATATAATTCATGGCGCACCAGAGAATCCAATTTCTGCTCCAATCCCTGCCGGATTTCATTCAGACAATCATCATCTTCCATTAGATGATAACGGAGCAGAGATACAAACAATTCATAAGGAATTTGCACGTTTTTCATCACTTCATCCTTTCTGCGTCGGTTTGCGTCGATAGCGTCGATATTTTCTATACCAGCCCACTGTAAAAAATACCGTCGCAACCGACGCATATCGTCGCTTTTACTCTCTCGGCACAAGCCGTTTCAGAACAATCTTCCTTTCATGCCCTCGCTTATTGTCATAGAAAATTCCATAGTTATTAAGCAACTGGCTATTAACTACATTCAATTTTCTGGAAAGCACGTTTGCCTGTATCTGCATATCCGGCAACTGGCTCACAAGTTCTGTTGCTGTCCCCTCCCATTCCGGCTTATCCTCTGTCAGAAAATTGTTGATTGCTTCCAGCAGAGGATTCGGCGGTTGTTTCCACAGTTCCGTCTCCGCCTTTTTAAATTTCCAGACGCAGCACTCCCGGTCAAACTCTATGGTCAGTTCCTGATCCGGCTGGTCACGCCCCACAATATCCAGCACCGCCTCATTGTCAGTGCGCTTTTTCTTGTGCATGATAAACGCCCCGTCTGCCGCTCCAAGCAGCCCGTTTGTGCCGGAAATCATATCAAAGCTGTCCTCGGATTCCAGCTTGCGTGTGTGATGAACCACCAGCAGGCAGATACCGTATTTATCGCTGAACGATTTTAACTTTGTCACAATCTCGTAATCACTGGAATAGCTGTACCTGTCCCCGCTAACCTCACGCACTTTCTGGAGCGTGTCAATGATAATCAGCCTTGCGTCTGTATGCTCTTTCAGAAATTCCTCTAATTGCCTGTCTAAGCCCTCATTCAAGTTCTTTGCCTGTGTCGCAAAGTACAGGTTATCCGCACATTCCACACCGAACATACCGGAGAGTCGGTGCTGAAGCCTTGCGTAATCATCTTCCAGTGCCAGATACAGCACCGTCCCCTTTCGGACGGGATAATCCCACAGTGGAAGCCCCATTGCCACATGGTAGGCAAGCTGCCCCATAAAGAACGATTTTCCAACTTTCGGCGCACCTACAAAGAGGTAAGTGCCGCCGTAGAGAAACCCGTCCACAACCGGCGTTCTCGGTGGATATACGGTATCATACAGTTCCGTCATGGAAACGGTTTGAAGCTCGCCGCTCCTGGATTTCTCCGGGTTTTGTGCGGCTTGCAGATTGATTTGTGCTGTTTCATTTGCTATAATTTCTTTGTGATTTTTTGTATTCGGCTGTTCCCTATCTGCACCAACAGATAATACGGGAGCAGTCGTTTTCATTTTTTCTGTCATTCATCTTCTCCTTTCAGACCGTCTAATGTGATTGCGATTACCTGTAACGTACAGAGCAGTTCGTCATTGTCCGGGCTTAATGCTTCCAGCCGCTTCAATTCCTCGTAGATAGCCGCCATTTGATTTTTCAGAGCCTTATACACCCTCGGATTACCCTGTACCACCACGTCCCGGCACAGCAGCCGCCTTGTGATGTAGTCCTGCTTCGTCAATCCCGACAGTGCCACCAAATCGTTAAGCAGATTCGCTTCCTCGTTCGATACCCGGAACGCTACTGTATGATTGCGCCACCGCCCTTTGTAATCAAGTGTTCTTTCCATTTGTATCCTCCTTTGTCATTCGCTCCATTTCCAATTTTTCTGCCATTTCCGTCTGCACTGTAGGGAATAAATGAGCATAGCGGTAAGTGATTTTCTCCGCTTCATGCCCCATGCGCTCCCCAATCGCCAACACCGAAAATCCCATGTCGATTAACAGAGAAACCGCACTATGACGAATATCATGCACACGAATCTTTTTCACTCCTGCCTGCTTCGCCCCTCGCTCCATCTCATGGTTGAGATAGGATTTCGTGACCGTAAACAACCGCTCGTCTGGCTGAATGTCGTAAAGCATTTTGATATATTCCCGTATTTCCTCACAGAGAAATGGCGGCATTTTGATTGTACGGTTACTCTTTTTTGTTTTCGGACTTGTGATAATATCCCGCCCTTTAGATCGGTGAAACGTCTTGCTGATTGTGACTGTCTGCTTCTGAAAATCAAAATCAGCCGGAGTGAGCGCCAGCAGTTCGCCGGAGCGGATTCCGCACCAGTAAAGCATTTCAAAGGCATAATAGGAACGTGGCTTATCCATCATGGCTTCGGAGAATTTCAGATATTCCTCTTTCGTCCAGAAGTCCATTTCTTTCGAAACCTCATTTCCCATTGTGCCGGCCCGCCTTGCCGGATTGTAGGGCAGGTTATAGAAGTTCACAGCATGGTTGAAAATCGCTGTAAGCTGGGCGTGTATGGTTTTCAGATAATCCGCCGAATAAGGCTTCCCTTTCTCGTCCCGGTACGCCATGAGTTCATTCTGCCATGCGATAATGTCTTTTGCTTCAATCTCCGCTATCTTCCGATTTCCGAAATACGGTAAAATCTTTGTGCGGATTACATGGCTTTTGGATTCCCATGTGCTTTCCTTGACACGCTGTTTCTTGTCGGCTTCGTAAACCTCAAAGAAGCTGGCAAATGTCATATCCAGCTTTGCACCTTGTTTCAGCATGGCTTCATGTTCCCACGCCTGTGCTTCCCTCTTCGTAGCAAATCCTCGTTTCTGGGTCTGCTTCCGCTCCCCTTTCCAATTCGTGAAACGATAGATTACCCGCCACGTTCCTGTAGCATTGTCTTTGTATACAGCCATTCAAATCATCTCCTTTCCGCTTAATCGCTGTAACAGACCTTTTTATGAAAAAATGTAGCGTTCACACGACCAGCCACCGTCAGATAGCCCTGTTTCTGTAATTCTACGTTTAGTTCCCGCACAATCTGGTAGGCTTTTGACTTTGACACCCGCAGTTCCGCTGCCACTTCCTCCACAGTCATAAATGATTTTTCTGCCATTCAGTTATCCTCTCCTTTCTTTATTTAACTGTTTTTGTTTAAGTTGTATCCATGATACTAAATAAATTCCGTTAAGTCAAGTGGTTTGCAGAAAAATCTTAACTTTTTTTATTTAAGTTCCTCTTGCTATTCCTATTGCACCATGTTATACTAACTTCAACAGAAATGTTTAAGTCAAGAATGGTTGTATCACTATAACTACAACGGAGGTTTTATTATGGCAATCGGCAAACGAATCCGCTTTTTCCGTAATCGGAAAGGCATGACGCAAAAGCAGTTAGGCGAAATCCTCGGTTTTCTCGGAAAGACCTCTGATGTCCGTATGGCGCAGTATGAATCAGAAGCCAGAACGCCGAAGCAAGACCTTGTAAAAGAAATGGCAAATATCTTTGATGTCAGCCCACAAGCAATCACAGTCCCGGAGATTGACAGCTATATCGGGCTTATGCACACGCTCTTTGCGCTGGAAGATATGTATGGGCTGAAAATCGGAGAGATTGACGGAGAAGTGTGTCTGCGGCTGGACAAGTCCACCGGCTCCACCTATTCCTCCATGTTTGATATGTTCCACGCATGGCAAGAACAAGCTGCCCGCCTGGAACAGGGAGAGATAACCAAAGAGGAATACGACCAGTGGCGATACAAATATCCCGAATTAGATACTTCAAATCACTGGCGTAAAGTAGTCCCCTCAAAGGAATTAAGCGACTATCTCACAGAAGCCTTGAAAAAGGACACTGAATCCCAATAGAGTGCCTTATTTTTCTCATAAAATACGCAAAAAAACCTTGCCGACTTTCAGCTTCATTTCTGAAAATCAGCAAGGTTTTTCTGTTATTGAAGTATTCTGTTATTCAGTGAGTAATACCCGAAATGTTGCCAAATCGTTGCCAGCGCTTAAACAAATTTGCTTGAAACGCGCATAAATAAAGGCTTTTTCAAGTCCATTTCATCACTCAAACTCAAGTCTTGGGCTTTGATTTAGGGTTATAAAATGAACTCTCGATACGTATTTTGTCCAAATAATCCACGTATTTCGGGCTGTACATAGGTTTCTTATGAATTTTGTAGCCGTTTTGTAGCCAGCTATTTTATACGTACTAACCGTTCGCAACGACTTGTTTTGAATGATTTGCGGCGGGTTTCGATATGATTCCCGCCAGCAATCACCCGGAATTGACCAACCTGATTCACCTCAAAAAATATCTTGGAGGTACGATTATGAACAAACTTATATCCTGTCAATTTAACATAGACACAGCCTGCGTGGAATTGGTTTTTGACGATGGAAAACAGATTTCCATTGACTGCACCGCCGTCGAAAACGAAGTTGCCGACAACCGCTTCCAGCGGTCAGAGCTGGATTATCTGATTTACAACGACCCGTTCGCTTATGCAGACTTGGTTCTGAACGGCGATCTCGAAGTCTACTTGAACTCTGTGACGGAATACAAACCTCTCAATAGCTGACGGGAAGAATATAGCTCATTTGACGGACAAGCACCGACCGTGCTTGTCCGTCAAGATTCAGTTAGTGGTTGCAGATATATCTTTCAGTATTAAATCTTGTTTTTCATATCTCACTGAGTTTCCCACCCATTCTATAACCTTGTGAACAGAGATTTTATATGATTTATTGTGAGATAATATCTCGCCGTATTTCAAGAAATCCTCATCCGAAGCACTTTCGCTTATTAGAGTTGATATTTCTTTCCCAACCTCTGTAAACGGGTATTGCCTTATACTAGCTTTTTCGGAATTTCCTGAAGTTGAAGATATTATCATAATTAAATTGGTGTTGTTAATTAAAATGCGAGGTTCGCTGTCGATGTTCATATTTAATGTGATCATCCCATCATTGAATATTAGACCAAGTTCACTCAGTTTCATAATGTCTGTATATGCAATGCCAACGGCTTCTAAAAAATCGTCCTCGTTTGGCAAAAAGTAATTTTGGGGGCTCGACATAAAAGAATGGGAACATATTTTGATGAAAAGTTCCGCATCCCTCTTGCACATATTCCTCATGACATCAATTGTTTTTAACGAGAAAGTCAATGGACGAGCGAGTTCTCCTGCGAGAATCTTCGCCCACAAATTCTGCATTGTGTCATCACTTACGCTTCCTACGGCTTCAAAAAAACGCACAAACCAATCAAAATCATAGGTTCCCTTTTTATCGGTTCTTGGCTGTCCTTGATAATATTGGTCAGCTTTTTGGGCAACAGTTAGAAAGTTGTTTGCCTTATAATACTCCGTATAAGTCATCTTTCCTGAAGCCAGTAAATCGTCTGCGACTTCTTTGAACTTGCCTGCCTTTATCTTCTCAAATTCATCTGTTTTGGTGTTATGCCTTAAAAAGATTGCAGTAAAAAGCGCACCTGCAACAGGGCCGACGGCCGAAGACATGGTTTTAAGACCACTTGACAAAAAAGCAATTATTTCTGTTCCGTTCACTATCTATTTCACCTCATTTCAGCCGCTCACACAGCGGCAGTGTTTCTTCCTGTTTGGCGTCAATGCACTTCTGCCTGTCTTATGCGTTTTGGATTTCTGTAAATAGCTCAACAAGCCGGTTGTGTGCATCCTCAATCATTATGTTCGTCGCAGTTGAATGTATTCCCATATCAGCATGGCTCTTTCGATTATGAAATGATGCTCTGTCGTCAACTATTAGACGCTTACCATGTATAGTACCATCGTTTCTATCTTCTTCAATTGTAACAAAAGAATGACATATTGCGTTTCTTAGGTCTTCAAGAGCGATGCCATCGCAGAAATCCCCACTAATATTGGGAATTACGCATTTTTCGTCAGGTGTTGTCAATTTGTCCGGAGTTATGTAAGGGACCAATAGATATAAAGCTATGATTTCTTTGACTCCATTTACATCTAACACATACTTATTTCCATTTAGAATACTCATTGCAATATCAGCCATAAACTTGGCATGATCATTATAATTGGCAATTCTTTCTTCTGTCATATTATTATCTCACTCGCACAGCGGCAGTATTTCTTCCAATTTGGCAACAATTCGTTTTTGCTCGGCAAGAGGCGGGAGCGGTATCGGCATCTTACTTAGAATCATGTGGTTCAGGTTACTCATTGTGGTTCCGACAGACTCACCGCCCAAATAGAATTTAACATAAGGAGTCGAAAACAGTGTGGCAACATAGTAAACATATAGTCTTATACTTGGTTCCATAAAAAATGACCCAGTTCCGCAAAGCCAGCCATCCTCCTTTTCTGTAACAACTGCACAACGACCCATTTCACCACGCCGCCCTAAGACAATCATTCCAGCATGGAGAATATATGAGGAAAGTCGTCTGCGAGTTGATTCCGAGATCATCATCTTATCGGAAGGCACAATTTTTCCATTAACCATGTTAGCGGGGTTTACGAGTGGAATGCCTTTCTCAATATAATCCGTCTTATGAAGCATACTGCCAAAAGGACCAGTTGACATTACGCTCATTATTTCGGAGAATCTCACCCACTTCCAACTCTCCGGAATATCAAACGGAATCTCATCCTCTGCAATTTCCGGTAGGGGTTTGTCTTTTTTGATTTTACCCGCTTTGATCAGCTTCTGCTTTTCGACCTGAATCTGCCGATAGAGTTCCTCGCCTGTTCCTTCTTCGGGGCGCTGCTCTACCAACTTGCCCTGAATGGCATATTGCAAAACGGATTTTTTCATATCCTTCGGGAACTCGGCGTTGACCCGCTCCAGCTTTTCATAGGAATCTGCATATCGGTCAATATAGGGAAGAAGTTCTTCGATTTTTGCAACGATGCGATGCTGCTCAGCAAGGGGCGGAAGTGGAATTAGCATATTTTGAATTCTGATAATAGCTAATTTTGGTTGCCCAACTTTAGTTATTGCATCAGCAATTTGATTTTGAATCAATGATGATTGCATACATTTTATCAACCAATCCTGATCCATCAAAGAAAACACAAGTCTGTCTGCATTCTCTGTTAAATTTGCTCCGTCAAGTTCGGGCGGTATTTTTCCAACCCTTCCTATTGTCCCTGCTACTGTAATAAAAACATCTGGAAAGCAGTATACGTTTTGCCCGTTCCTGTTGCCATCACAAGCAACAATCTCTGCTGTCCTCTGGCAATCGCTTCGACGGTCCTATTAACTGCGTTTCTCTGATAATAGCGTGGAGGATATGTGCTTTGAGAAGAATAATATGGCTGAGAGACAATTTTCTTTTCCCTATCAGAAATACCCTTGCCGCTATTCATCTCGGTGTAGTATCTCGCTACCAACTCGTCTTGAGTTGGAAATTTATCCAAAGCAATTTGCTGTTCTTGTCCGGTCAGGAAGTCATGCTCATAAAACGCATCCCCGTTTGAGGAATATGCGAACGGGAGATCCATCATCTGTGCATATGTCATTGCCTGCTGCAAGCCATGAGATACCGAATGATTATTATCCTTTGCTTCAACTACGGCAATGGGTTTTCCGTCGTTGAGATAAAGCATATAGTCGGCAAATTTGGGCTTGTTGCGAGCCACAATATTGCCACTGATGTTGATTCTGCCATCAGTAATCTTGGTCTCCATTGTTATGTGACCTTTCCAACCATTCAAAATGACCGGAGTGATATAATTCAATTTGATGTCTTCTTCAGACATCTGTTTCTTGCCCAATATGGTCATATCGAAACCTCCTAATCAAATTCTTTGGCGTCGGTTAGTCACAAACTGTTTCAAGAATATCTTCAATTCGACAATCCATTGCCTCGCAGATGCGAAGGAGAACATCTGTGGTAATGTTGTCTCCTTTGCCGAGCTTTGCAAGGGACGCTGAACTGATGCCAGCTTTTTCTTTCAAATCGCTCTTTTTCATATTTTTATCAATAAGCATCTTCCAGAGCTTGTTATAGCTGATGCGCATATTGGGAAGTCCCCCTTACCAAAAATACATAACTATATTATAGCGCACGTTTATAAAGATTTCTACCAAAATCGCAAATTAATAATCTGCAAACGCAAATGTATTTTTGCACTTACAAATCAGATGTTTATGTACTATGTGCAATGCGCGTTCGACGTCTGTAACACATTTTGGATATTGAAGATATACAGGCGTGTCGGCTTTTCTGTGTGTTGTTGTGGTCAAAACATTCCGATTATTTGTCAATTCTGTTTTCATACGTGGCTCCTTTCTGTGTTCTGTCGCACAAGAGTGTCTTTTTCGGGTATTTTCTCCGGCTCATGACTTGGAAAAAACGGAGATTTTCAAACAGGAACGCGCCAGACGATGCACAGCCCGTCTGACGCGCTCATGTTGGCTGTTTTCAGATTTTTACGGCTCTACACCGCAACTGCTCACAGCTCCATTCCGTGACTTTTTCGACGCGGTATATCGCGGCTTCTGGACTGCTCAGACTTTTCAGGCTCGGCATGGAGGATGAATTGTAGAAATTCTTTAACCTTGCGCGGCGCTCGTTTGAGTGCCGTCATGAAATCCTTTGTCTGCTCTTGCAGTTTCTCATATTTACGTTTCCAAACGCTGGCATCGCGCATGAGCGTCTCAACTCTATTCATCAGGTTTCCAATCTGCCCGCGAGAGGCAACGCCCTCCTTGGCAAGATCCTTGAGGAACTGCGCATCCTTCGGTGTCATGGAGATGTTGCCGGAAATGGTCTTTTTCCCGATGCTGTCGATCTCGTAGAAGGAGGCTACCACACCTTTTTGTTCCTGAATTTTCTCATTGTATTTTTCAAGCGTCTGTTTCTTCTTATCAATCTTTCCTTCAATCGATTCCAGCCGCGCCTGCTCCTGCTGCACCTTGAACTGCGTCACAGTCAGGTGTTCCTCGGAGCTGCCGCGCTCACCGCGCTCCACATCGTCGTACCCGGCGTCGCGCATATACCGGAAGAAATCATCCTGCAAGACGCTATAGGATTTTTTGAGAACGGGCTTGCCTTTTGCACTTAGAATCGGCTCACTGTTTTCGTCCAACGCAGGCTTTGAAGCCCACTTCTTACTCATGCTGACCTGCTGTATTGTTTCCTTGACCGTCCCGACCAACGATTTATCCTTGCAGCGTTTCGACCACAGGATTTGTTTCTCCACAACAGGAATATAGACCACATGAAGGTGATAGTGGTACACGTCCTGCCCTAGTGCGTCGGACATGGCGCGATTGCGCTCGTCGGCGTGCATGACCGCCGACAGAATGTACTGCTCGCCGCCGACGATTTTGATTGCGGCTTTGTACGCATCGGTGTAGAATTGTTTTGCGAACTCATAGCCGCCGTGATTGAAGAAGTACGCGGAGTTAACGTCGAAAATCAGCTCTCCGAATTTCTCAGCATCCGCTTTCAGACCGCGTGTTGAGATCACGCTGTCAGAGCGCATCTGCTCGAACATTTCCATGTACCCGGCGGTTGGTGTTTTGAAATGGACGTTGTATGGCGTTCGTTCGGGAACGATGTCCTGATTGACATACGACGATTTTTCGCGCTCATTGTGCGCCTGCGCGTTATCAATATCTGTGTCTTTCATTCTTGCGTTTCTTGCGCTGGTACGGTGAATACCGTCGCCTCTTGCCATAGGCAGTTTACCTCCTGATTTCAGATTGCGCAGGATGGGGTAGCTTCCGAGGGCGCACTTCTGCGGAAGTGTAATAACCCACTATGATACTTTCATCCTGCGGCTGCAAAGTATCGTGGGCTCTCCGAGGGGGAACGGGGAATGCGGCTTCTCTGGAAGCCTCTGCCGTGGCTTGCAAGTAGTACCCACTTTGCAAAATCCACGGCGTGACCGCCAGCCTTTCAGCAATCGAATTTGCTTCAACGCTGCCGCCCACAGGCAGAGAGAATTTTGAAAATCCTCTCCGCCATCCATCTCAAAATCTGCGGGTTTTTCGATGGGGACGGGGATGCGAGGGGCTGTGTCAGCCAATGCTTTACCTTGTCTGCCAGCAACAGGAGCGTGGCACGCTCCTGTCACAGTTCCCAAGGAGGAGTAGTCCATCGGTAGCTCTGCGGCACTCCACGCCGGTCAAGATACTCCTGCCGCGCCTGCTCCCGTTCTTCTTCGTTGGGAGCGGTTTTGTACCGGGAATAGAGCTGCCGGTTCAGCATGGCGTCGAGCTTCTTCTCCAAGCCCTGCCGGATTTCTTCTTCAAAATCATCCTCGCCCCGCAGATGATACATGGCGAGGTCGATGAACAGATCATAGGGGATTTGTACGCTTTTCATTTTCCTATCCTTTCCTATCCGCGACGGTCGCAACGATTGCGACGGCTGCTTTGATGGCATCATTTCCACCGTCGCGACCGTCGCAGCCGTCGCGCTGTCCTCAGTCGATTACTTCGTACTCAACATTGCCGATTACCATATAGGTGAGCTTCACCTGCCGCCCGGAGTGTTTTGCTCTGTTCTCGTACTTCACATGATACTCGTCCAGTAGCCTGCCGGATTTAACGTTCAGGTATTTGGTGAGAGCGTTTGCCGCCATGCCTGTGTTGACCGTCTCCGCAAGCTCGGTCGGGCTGCCTGTCCATTCTCTGCTTTCGGAGGAAACAAGCTGGGAAACCGTATCCAATACCGGGTCGGGCGGCTCCTGATACGGCTCGTTCTCTGTCCGTTCAAGGCTCCATATCTGCGTGCCGGCATCTTTTTTCAGATATAGAATCTGATCCTGTTGATCTCGCCCCACCGCATCGACCGTGGCCTCCAATGCAGTCCGTTTCTTCTTCTGCATCAGGAATGCTCCGTCTGCACAACCGAGAAGTCCTGTTGTGCCGGAGATCGTTTCAAAGCTGTCCCCGGCTGGCTGCTTTCTTGTGTGATGGACGGTAACGATGCAAATGCTGTGTCTGTCCGCAAAACGCTTGAGCTTGCCGATGATCTCATAGTCGCTGGCGTAGCTGTAAGCCTCGCCTCCGGCTTCCCGAATCTTCTGCATGGTGTCAATGATAACCAGCTTCGTGTCGGGGTGTTCCTTTATGAAATTCTCAAGCTGCTCGTCAAGACCGTTTCCGATTTTGTTTGCTGCCGTTGCAAAATGCAGGCTGGCGGTATCCGCCACGCCGTACATCATAAACATCCGGCTCTGGATTCTCTGGAAATCATCCTCTAGCGCGAGGTATAGAACCGTACCCTGATGGACTTCATAGCCCCACAGCCTTCGCCCTGTGCTGACATGATAGGCAAGCTGCGCTACCAGAAACGACTTTCCGATTTTGGGTGCTCCTGCGAGGATATATGCCCCGGAGTAAAGCAGACCGTCTATGACGGGCGGTCTGCTCTTGTAGGCGGTCTGATACAGCTCTGTCATGGAAACCGTATGAAGATAATGCGGGTCGTTCATGCGTCGGATTCTCTCACGCATTTCCTCAATATTTTCCTCCGGGGGATTGCTTTCGCAGGTTTCATGTGGTATGCTCTGGTAGGTTGAATTGTGAGGCGGCTGCCCTCCATCTGCGCCAACAGATGGGATGAGGGCGGTCGTTTTCTCATTTTCCGTCATTGCGCTCACCTCCGGGAATCTGGAAGCCGTAGAACTTCTGCTTGAAATACTGGGCGGGGCATTTTCCGGCTACGGTCAGATAGCCCTGGGATTTCAGCTCTCTGTTCATTTCCCGGACAATCTGATACGCCTTGCTGCGGCTGATGCCCATGATCTCCGCCACCTCTGACGCTGTGATAAACTGTGCTCTCATAGTACCTCCTGTTTCAATGTGATTTTCCTCAGTCTGCGTATCTTTTGTTCACGCTCCTTTCCTCAGTCTCTCCGAAATACGCACTCTGAGTACATATTTTATTATACGCATACAAGATACATCTGTCAAGCCTTTAGAAAATAAAAATATGTACTTGCAATTCGCTTTATTCTGTGATATGATATGGACGAGGTGGATCAGACATGGACAATTTCGATTATCCCGCCATTGGGCAGAGAATCAAGCAGCTCCGAAAACGCAAAGGGCTGAACCAGACCGAACTGGCACAAATGCTGAAAAAATCTCTCCGCACCGTACAGAAGTACGAAACCGGAGAGATTGAAGTGTCGATTGCCGTTG
>OGOX01001032.1_pt1 | contig 19019 bp, 8 predicted proteins | sample 1552761 | NCBI WGS metagenome assembly OGOX01 (sample SAMEA2580212, study PRJEB22360) | human gut metagenome | biome: human gut; feature: human-associated habitat; material: faeces | place: Denmark | collected 2008/2010
AGCAAAGATGTTGCTTTTTTTTTTCCTCCCCCCGCCACCCGCCACTCCCGGAAGTACCGGATTCTGGATGTTCTGCGCAAACAAGCTGCCGCAGCAAGCAAAAGCGAATGGTAATAGTAGTTTTTTTCAGTCAAGCATATGGTATAAGATTTAAGAAAGAAAAGGCTATGCCGGAAGCATCCTGAATGAGAACAGGCTTCCAGGCATAGCCTTCTTTAGTTATTAATAGTTAGGATTCTGAGTAAGATGTGCAACACCACCTACCGTGCTGTTCATCACTTCATCTCTCGGAATGGGCAAACGTCTGTGCTTACCGACGATGAAGTTATTGAAGTCCTTGTCACGGGCTTTCAGCTCATCAATTCCAGCCTGAGAATCAAGTAATCCCCAACGCTTCAAGTCAGCCCAACGCCAACCTTCGAAACAGAGTTCCAAAGTACGTTCCATCTGCAGGCGCTTGATAAAGGCATCTTTAGAACTCAGGCAGTCTTTCCACTGACTGTCTTTCAACTTGGCCAGACCGGCACGTTCTCTTACCTTATCCACATAAACAGCAGCATCGGCAGGATTAGTACCCGTTTCAACAAGACATTCTGCGTAGTTCATCAAGATATCTGCATAACGCATGATACGATAGTTGTTACGGGCAAAGTAATCTTCTGCATCACGATAGTAAGCAGTATTGTATTTACGTATGTAGCAGTCTTCCGGGTCAGTTCCCCAACCGTCATTCCAATCGGCATTTTCAAATCCATAATATTTCTTCGGTTGATCGGGGAAGTCTTGTGAGAATCCACGGTACAGAATACTACCATACAAACGCAAGTCATTCTTTCCGTCAATACGTTTCTCTTTCAAGAACTCATCTACCAACCAGCGACGTGCCTTACCATCTCCCCAACCTATACCACTCGGAGCATAGAACTGAGTACGCTGGAAACCGAATGCCATACTGGCATCATTACCCGTACCACCCTTGTTTTGGTCATCGAACTGAATTTCAAAGATACCTTCCTTGTTGTTCTCATCCAAGTCAGTGAAATTATCTTCACGATTGGCGATAAGATCGTACAAAGAGCCCTCTTTATCAATCAGCCATTGCAATTGTTCCTTCGCCTTGTCATACTTATGTTGTTGCATATAGGCCTTGCCCAACAATGCTTTGGCAGCGCCTTTGGTGGCACGTCCCAAATTGGCAGCATCCCAAGATTCAGGAAGATAATCCATAGCAAACAGCAAGTCTTTCTCCACTTGATCCCATATTTCCTGCTCGGAAGCGTCTTCCGGAATATAATTGGCATCTTTAGGTTCCAAAGGCATCGTTCCTTTGTCCCACAACAGATTTACCTGAAAATACCACATTGCACGTAAGAAAGAAGCTTGTGCCAATACCTGGTTCTTTGTAGTCTCGTCCATTTCAATATTAGGCACATGACTCAACACTTGGTTGCAACGGAAAATACCTACGTAGAAATGTTCCCAATGTATATTGTTGCCTTCGTAAAAATTATAATTGTTGTAAAGAAAACGTGTCCAGTCACCCAATTCAATCCAAGGAGAAGAACTCCATCCCTCGTCCGAGGTCAAATCGTAGCGAAAAGAGAGCCAACGCATCCAAGTACCTTCCTTATAAAGAAAACTGTAGCAGGCATTTACACCAGCTGTAGCATCTTCCGGCTTATTCCAATAAGTATCGTTGGTCACTTCATTGGGATTATCAATATCCAATAAACTAGAACTGCATCCAGTGCACAATGTCAAGGCACCTGCGAGCATTAATCCATTATATATCTTTTTCATAATTTACAAACTGATTTATAAGTTAAAAGGTCAAATCCAATCCAAACATCACCGAACGGGTATTGGGATAAGCAAAGCTGTCCGTACCACTGTTCCAAACGGAATTCGCACCCTTGAAGTCAGGATCCAGACCGGAATATCCGGTAATAGTAATCAAGTTGCTACCGGTAGCAAACAGACGGAGTTTCTCAACGCCCAAGTTGGTCAGCCACTTCTGCTTGAAATTATAACCGATAGAGATATTCTTCATACGGAAGTAAGAACCATTCTCCAGGAAACGGTCGGCATCACGCGAGTTGCGGAAGTCACCGTAAATGATACGTGGGGTATTGGAGTTAGGATTCACCTGATAAGGCTCTTCGCCCTTCTCAAAGCGGATATAGTTGGAGTTGTCTGCAAACAGACGTCCTTGCCAACGGGATACGTTGTATATCTTATTGCCAAATTGACCGTTCCACATCATACTGAAATCGAAGTTCTTCCACTCTGCATTCAATACCAACGACATTTGCATCTTGGCCCATGGACTACCACAATAATCACGGTCAATATCAGTAATTTGACCGTCATCATTTAAATCAAGATACTTAACGTCTCCCAATTGCGGACGTTTCCCTTCAATCATGATCGGTGTACCGGCAGGTACTTTATCTTCATTAGGTCCCGGTACATGGTTACCTTTCGTCACATAATTGTCTATTTCCTCTTGTGTCCGGAAGATGCCGTCTGTTTTTCTCAGATAGAATTCGGCCAACGACCTTCCCGGCTCTGTTCTGGCTTGACCGGAATCAATAAAGTTTCTTTCCGACCCATCCCGTCCCAAGCTCAGAACTTCGTTATCCATCGTAGTCACATTCAGTAAAGCGCTGTACTTAAAGCCTGAAATCTGGTCTTTCCAACCAAATGTAAACTCGAAGCCCTTGTTGCGCAAGCTGGCAGCATTTTTCCACGGAGAGCCTCCTTGATTACCGGTAGAAATGGCAATCGGAGTCTCAGCCAATACGTCACTGGTTTTTGAATTATAATATTCCGCACTGACAGTCAGGCGTTGGTTCAGGAAACTGGCATCAAAACCTACATTCACCGTTTCTTTTGTTTCCCAAACAAGACCTGCATTCACCAGTTTCACCTGAGTAGAACCCGGAACAATAGCACCACCGAATACAGTTACAATACTCTGGTTGATAGTTCCGATATAATCCCAATCACCAATGGAAGAGTTACCAAGACGACCCCAGTTACCTCTAATTTTCAAGTCATTAATCCAAGGCACATCAAAGAATTCCTCCTTTGAAATTCTCCAGGCACCGGAGAATGAGGGGAAATTGCCCCAGCGGTTTTCCTTAGCCAAGCGAGAAGTACCGTCACGACGGAAAGTGGCAGTCAGATAGTATTTATCATCATAAACGTAGTTTGCACGTCCCAAATAAGAAATCATCGCATTCTCGCTGATGCTGTTTGAATTCTGCTGATTGCTCTGTCCTGCATTCAAAACTGTAAAGTAATCGCCGTTACCCGTCATCGGAAAGTTCAGACGGGAAGCCCACAAACCTTCCCACTCATGGTGCTGGTAAGTAGTACCGACCACGGCATCCACATGATGCTTGCCAAAATCCTTATTGAAGTTCAACGTGTGCTCAATCAACATGTTGTAGGTATTGTCACGCGCCTTCTGGCTTTCCGGATCACGGTGTTCCTGATTCTGAGTCCAGTTACCTTCTCCACGGAACCATGAGTTCTCATAGAAATAAAGGTCAATACCACCATTGAATTTATAAGAAAGGAATTCGAAAGGCTTGAATTCCAACCATAAAGAACCATTCAAACGATTCTGGCGGAAATGACGGTATTCCAAATCTTCACGGGCAATCGGGTTCACACCAAAAGTATTGTATTTGGCAGCATCACCATAGCCATATCCACCCGGATTATTCTCATCATAGATAGGAATAGTAGGCATCATACGCAAAAAGTCATTGTAGGTATTGGTCTGGTTCGGGTCTGTGTTTGTGAGTGAATAAGCCAAGTTTTCACCAAAAGAGAACCAGCCCTTTTTACCTTGTGTATTGACACGGAAGCTATAACGGTCGAAAGTATTTCCATAAGAAACGCCGTCATTGTTATAGTAGCCGGCTGATACAAAATAACTACCGGAGTCACCGCCACCGGAGAGTGATACGTTGTAGTCCTGCACCAATGCGGTCTTCAACACTTCATCCTGCCAGTTGGTATCATACTGTGAGTGTTTCTGAGTGCTGTTTACAGTAGCAATGCCATCTTTGATAGCTTCATTATAGGCAATATCATTATACTTGATATATTCTGCCGCATTCATCAAATCAAATTTCGGGCTCCATTCCAATGTTTCCTTTACGCTTACATTCACCTTCATGGGACCTTTCGTACCCTTCTTGGTAGTAACGATAATCACACCATTGGCAGCACGCGAACCGTAGATGGCAGCAGCAGAAGCGTCCTTCAGAATCTGGATGGATTCTGCATCTGCAGGGTTGAAGTCAACTCCCGGATCTGTAATCATACCATCAATTACCCACAACGGAGAGTTATTACTCAAAGAACCGACACCGCGAATTTCAATAGAGGCATCTTCGCCCGCCCTACCGCTACTGCGTACGTTAATACCGGTTGCCAAACCCTGCATCTGGCTGACCAGTGTTCCTGCAGCGCTTTTCTTCATTTCCTTGGTATCAACAACGGCAACCGCTCCAGTCAAGTCGGACTTCTTCACGGTCTGATAACCGATGACAACCACTTCTTCCAGTGCTTTCGAATCATCTTTCATCACCACGCGCAAGGCAGTTCCCTTATAGACAACTTCCTGCGTAAGCATACCGATATAAGAGAAAACGAGTGTACTTCCTTTTTTTCCACTCACTGAGAAATTACCGTCAATATCGGTAATGGCACCCGTGGTAGTACCCTTCACCAATACATTCACGCCCACCAAAGGCTCACTATTTGCATCCGTCACCGTTCCCGTTATGGTCACATCTTGTGAATAAGCGGTAGCTGCAAACACAACAAAGAATAAGAATAAGATTTTCTTGATCATTTTTTATAGAATTAGATTTTAAAACTATGCGGAAACTAACGCCCGCTTTTTAAATACACCGCAGAAAGTGATTAGTCACTTCTGCCAATCATAGAACATTGATTAGGATTTGTTACGTCATAGGCATAGGGGTCATAGTATTATAAATTGTTGGCTTTCGGATGCAAATATATCCGCATAAAGCTAAAATTAATGCAAATATCGCTTCAATCTATGCAATTATAAATCCAAAAAATGCCCCTGAGAGACACCTCAGGGGCATTTGATTGGATTGTTATATTTAGCAAGCATTCCATGCTATCATTTCACGAAGTCTTTGGGCAGAATACCAAATTGTTTTTGGAAGCACTTGGTAAAATAGGAAGGAGTATTGAAGCCGGTCATATAGCAAACCTCATTGATTTTACACTCTCCTTCCTTTAAAAGCTGCGCCGCTTTCTTCAACCGCTCCAGACGGATGTAGTCATTGGGAGTCATATCCAATATGCCCTTTATCTTCCGGTTCAGGCTCGACCGGCTCATGTTCAGCAGGCTTGCCATATCATCCAGACAGAAATCCGGATTCTGCATATTGGCAACTACCACTTCCTTCAATGTCTTAAGGAAAGATTCATCTGCCTTTGTCATTGCCATACTGCCCGTCTGCACAAAAGGAGAATTGACGAAAGAAGCCCGTAGCTTCTCACGGTTGTTCAGCAGATTGGCTACACACACTTTCAGATATTCCACAGAGAAAGGCTTTTCTATATATACGTCAGCCCCCAGCTTCATTCCCTCTATCTTGGCTTGAAGGGTCGTCTTCGCCGTAAGCAGGATAATCGGTATATGGCTATAGTCAAGCTCGGACTTCAGATGCTCGCACAGCTCCAATCCATTCATCTCGGGCATCATAATGTCTGAAATGACAAGATTTACAGTATGTTCCTTCAACACCTTCAAAGCTTCCACCCCATTCACGGCAGTCAGCACACGATATTCCGAAGAGAGCTGTTTCACAACAAATGCCTGCATTTCCAGACTGTCTTCCACCACCAAAAGAGTATACCGGTGCTGTTCCAAGGCAGTACCTGCACCACTTTCCTCAGAGGATTCCCCGCCCGTTACCGGTTCTTTATGCTCCATAGCCACCGTCTGCTCGTGCTTCAGCGGAAGTGACAGCAGGAAACAGTTGTTCTCCATCGAATCTTCCATGCACAACGTACCCTCATGGAGTTCGGCCAATGAACGGGCAAGTGCAAGCCCGATACCGGTGCCGGGTACAGAGCGCAAGGTACCGGTTTTATACTGGATGAACGGCTTGAAAATCTCCTCGCGCATCTCTACCGGAATGACAAGGCCGTCATTGCATACAGAAAGCAGCAGTCTTTCACCTTCCGAATATAGCCTGATGCGTATATAGGTCTCCGAATACTTTATCGCATTGGTCAGCAGATTGCTGATAATCTTGGTAAGCCCTTCCCTATCAACCGAAGCATACAAGCTTTCGGGAGTCTCTATACTCAATGCCAGCCCCCTTTCACGTGCCAAAGGCTTGAAACGCTTATACGTCTTTTGTAAGAGCTCAGACACGTCACATTCCACAAAATTCAATTGGAAGCCTTGTGTCTCCGTCTTCCGGAAGTCCAGCAACTGGTTCACCAAATCAAGCAGTCGGTTGGTGTTCAGTTCCATGGTCTCCAAATCATCCCTGATGTCATCCGAAACAGAACGGGAAGCCAATACATTCTCGAGCGGACTCTTTATCAGTGTAAGCGGTGTACGTATCTCATGCGCCACATTCGTGAAGAAGTCTATCTTCGCAGTATACAACTCCCGTTCCTTTTCCCGCTCAAACTTGTCCATAGCCTGCTGATGCTTCTGCCGGGTCCGTTTTCTGAAATAGATAATTACAGCAGCCAGTGAACATAACGCCAATACCGTATAAACAGCATACGCCCAAGTGGAGAGATAGAAAGGAGGATGAATATGGATGTCGAGCACACGTTCCGTCGCGTTCCACTTGCCATCGCTGTTGGAACCTTTTATACGCAATGTATAGCTTCCATAAGGAAGGTTTGAATAGTTGATGATGGAATTCCGCCCTACCGTATACCAGTCGCGGTCAAAGCCTTCCAGCTTACATTCAAGACCATTCATTTCGGGTGCCTGGTAACTCAGGGCTGCAACCTGAAAAGAGAAAGAATTCTGGTCGGCATCCAGCTCTATCTCATCCGCATAGGTGATGCTCTTCTCCAAAGGAGAATCCGGACTATCCACCGAAAGCCGTTTGTTGAACAGATAAAAATCTGTAATCACTACGGGAGGGAGAAAAGTGTTCTCCACAAAAGTTTCCGGGTCAAAGGCTATGAATCCGTTGATACTTCCCAAATAGATGCGTCCCTTCTTGTCAATGTAACCGGACTGGAAATTAAATTGGTTGCTCAGCAGCCCGTTTGCCGTGGTATAGACATGTTTGCTCTCCGTATCGGGATTGAAGCAGACCAGACCATAATTGGAAGTAATCCATAAGTTACCCCGCTTATCCTCGACCATCTTGTAGATAGTGTTGCTCGGAAATCCTTTCGACATGTCATAACGGGTAAAATTGTCCGTTTCCGGATTGTAGCGGCAAAAGCCCTCACCCAGCGTCATGAACCACAGACGCTTCCTGCTGTCTTCGTAGATACTGATTACCTTATTGTAGGGAAGAGAGGTCGAATCATTCTCATTAGACAGATAATTCCTCCACTGCTGGCTTCTTACATTGTAGCAGAACACTCCATTGGAGAAAGTAGCAAACCACAGATTTCCGTTGAAGTCCTCCAGAATGTTATAAGTAAACATATTCTTCAGCTGAGGAATCCGGGTAAAGTCATCTGTAGAGCGATTGTACTTCAACAGACCGGACGTGGTGCCTATCCACACGTCTCCCGTAGTGGTCCTGCAAATGGTAAAGGCGTCATTGGCGACCATGGAATTCTCACTCTCACCCTTGGCATAATGTTTCACCTGCCTGGTCCGAAGATTCACCCGATTCAGACCACCGGAAAACGTACCTACCCACAAATCATCCCCATCCAGACAAAGGCCATGAACATTCTGATAAATGGCCGAATGCTCAAAAGGCTCTATCTTTCCGTTTTCCGGATTGTAATTGAACAAGCCTTTGTCTTCGGTACCTATCCACAAGGTGCCATCATTACTTTCACAGATTTCCCGTACACGACGGCCGAAATGCCTGAGATTGTCTCTCGGATAGAACTTCTCGAAGTAAGTCCACTGATAAGGACAATAGTTCACTCCACCGAAATAAGACCCTATCCACATGCCGTTCTCCTTGTCGCAGCAGAGCGAATAAATGGCATTGTCCGACAATGCATACAAATCATCCTGGTCGGGAACGGTTAAATGGGTAATCTTGTCATTCGTCAGATTGTAAATATACAAGCCGGACTCTGCGCCCACCCACAGCTCGTTGTCAGATTTGAACTGCAAAGCCCTCACATAGGTGTTCAGCAGTTTCCGCGTCTTGCCTGTAGTCTGATTTATCTCTGTCAACCCGTTCAGCGAAGCGATATACACGCAGTTATGGGGTCCGCTGACCTGCCAGTTGATAATATCATTCTTGAAAATCTCATTTCCTTCCGCGTCCTTGAAAGGCTGCAGAGGAGTTTCAAAGTCAGCTTTCGTATAGTAAAGATTATCCGCATACAAGGCCAGCCAACACGTATTCCCATTCAGCCAAAAGCGGGTTACATTGGGCAGTCCCGAATCGTGCAGATGGTTCAGCAGCCTCCCTTCATCCGGTTTATAGCAGAACAACCCCTGGTTTTCTACCGATATCCAGATATTATCGTCCTCGTCACTTCCAATCATGGTGACGAAATCCCTGATGATACTGCCGTTATCACTGGCCTCATCGAAAGCGGTAAAGGAATCCAGTACCGGGTCGTAAATAAAGACTCCCCCATCGGTACCAATCCAGATATTTCCCCGGCGGTCCTCGTAGAGCGCAGTTATGAAGTTCTTTCCTAAACCGGAGTTCTCTTTCTTGTAAATACGGAAAGACAATCCGTCATAACGGTTCAGACCGTCCTTGGTTCCGAACCACATAAAGCCTTTCCTATCCTGCAAAATCTGATACACGGTGTTCTGCGAAAGACCGTTCCGGATATCCATCGTTCTGAAATAGTAATGAACAGCATCCTGCGCACAGACCGGCAATACCGCCCATAGGCACAGACTAAGGAAAAGCTTTATAATCAATCGTTTCATAACAACATTTTTAATGTACAATTTACCATTTACAAAGTACAATTTAACTATGCAGATGACAGCGCAGCCAAATTGTACTTTGTAAATGGTAAATTGTAAATGCCCCTATTTCTTAAGTGAATTGCAGATACGTGTATTTATCTCTTTCACGCGTTTCTCATCCAGCTTTATCACCTTGCGGTCGTAAGTCATCAGACCGTTCACTTCCACCTCCACATCCGTGGTCTGTGTATAGACGGCTGCCGAGAAACCTCTTTTTATCATCTGATACAGCATATCGGCATATTTCACGTACTCATCAGTCACTTCTTTGGAAGAGTTGAACTGAACATATCCCCAGTTGCGGTTCGGTTCCCAGATATGGTCTTTCAAGACAAGGCCGATGCCGCCATACTCACCCAAAACCGTGGCACGCTGTGCATCATACAGATACATCTCCGGTTGGGGATAGTTGTGGAGGTCGAGCATGTCACCGCAAGTATAATGGTTACCGCCACTTGCCGGATTCACCAGACGGGTCGGGTCATACTGTTTCGTCCATTCGGCTATCTCTACCGTCTTGAACTGCCCCCAGGCTTCGTTGAACGGTACCCATGTACCGATACACGGATAAGAGTAGAGACAATCCATTATTTCCTTCCATTCCTTGTGATAATAGGCTTCGGATTCGGCGGAGCGTTTCAGTTCTGTTCCGTCGAAATAGCGGCGGTTCTGCCATTCCGGATTACGGTCACCGCTCGGCATATCCTGCCATACGATGATACCCAAACGGTCACAATGTGTGTACCAACGTGCCGGTTCCACCTTGATATGCTTGCGAATCATATTGAAACCGAAATCTTTCGTCTTCTGTACATCATACAGCAAAGCCTCGTCTGTGGGAGCTGTATACAGTCCGTCGGGCCACCAACCCTGGTCCAGCGGTCCAAACTGGAACAAAGCCTCGTTATTTAGTTCCAGGCGTACGATGCCATCCGCGTCACGACGGGTGGAGTACTTACGCATGGCAGCATAGCTGTCCACCTTATCCACTACCTTGCCTCCGCTTTTCAGAGTCACTTTCAGCGTATAGAGGAAGGGGGAATCCGGACTCCACAACTTGGCATTCCGGGGCATGGACACCTCCACCGGCTCTGCATTGATACTTTTGCCGGTGGCTACCAGTTGATTGCCGTCATACACATTCACTTCCACAAAGTCGGAAGGACATGCACTATTCAATTCAGCCTTCACTGTCAACAGATTACGGTCAATATCGGGAGTGATACGGAGGTTCTTGATATGTTTTCCGGCAACCGGCTCCATCCATACCGTCTGCCAGATACCGCTTACGGGAGTGTACCAGATACCTTCCGGATTGCTGACCTGCTTTCCACGGGGTTGAGGTCCTTTATCCGTTGGGTCCCAAACTTTTACGACCAACTGATTATTGCCTTTGCCAGAAAGGGCGGCAGTAATATCGAAAGAGAACGGAGTAAATCCCCCCGTATGGCTGCCTACTTTCACATCATTCACCCATACATCCGTTTTCCAGTCGACAGCGCCAAAGTGCAACAGCACTTGTTTTCCCTTCCAGGCAGAAGGAATTTCAAAACTGCGCTGGTAGACCAGTTCCTGGTTTTCATTGATTCTTTTTCCAACTCCGGACAAGGAGGATTCGATGGCAAAAGGAACAAGTATCTGCCCTTCGAACTCTGCCGGAAGATGCTCACCTTTATTTATAACGGCATAATTCCACAGTCCGTTCAAGTTCTTCCAGTCACTCCGTTCCATGATGGGACGAGGATATTCGGGCAACACATTCGCGGGATTGATCTGGGATGCCCAGTCCGTTTTGATTTTATCACCTGCCGGCTTCCATTGCGCCGAGCTTCCGATTGCAAACAACGTCAAGAATGACGATATGAGGAAAAATCTTCTCATAGTATTATAACTTTTTATTGGTTTCTACGAAAGCAAAGATAAGCCGATTCAGAAAAAAAGAATAGAAATTTCGAACCAATAAATAGTATTTTTGTGGAATATCAAGGTATTACCATCTCATTTTATCAAAGAAATTCATCAAAGGCACCTTTTTCCGCTTTTCTTGCCACGCCTATGACAAGGTTTTGCCTTCCCATTGGCAAGACTTTGCCACCGCGTTGGCAAAACTTTGCCATAGGCGTGGCAAAAGTTTGCCAAGGCAGTGACAACTTGTTGGCAAAATACCTCCCTGATATACAAGGAGTAGCAAACAATAGACAGCAGGGAATGACTAATATCCCGGATTCTGCTGGTTCTCCAATGCCGGATTGGCATTTATCTCATCCTGCGAAATAGGAAGCACAATCTTCTCGAAAGTACGGTCGATTGTTTTTCCACGGTGACTCACCGGAATATCTTGAAAATCGTCGTTGAATTCGATGGTTCTGCCCATACGCATCATGTCGAAGAAGCGTTGTCCTTCACCAAAAAGCTCCTTGCTGCGCTCGTCCAGAATCATATCATCGGTAATGGTAGCGGCAGTGGCCGGTGCCAGTCCGGGAGAACGCCTGCGGATTTCATTCAGGTAACCGGCGGCGGCATCTGCGCCTGCTTCCTGCTTCGTGGAGTGCAAGGCTGCTTCGGCGGCAATCAGATATATCTCGGAAAGACGGATTATCTTGATATTGACGGCTGTATTGGTTGCCTTGCCGTCACCTGCCAGAGTGGTACTGCCCATATACTTGTAGCAGGCTCCCTTGCGTTCAATCTCATTGTCCACCCAGTATTCATCGTTGTCCATGATTCCCCAACGCACATCCGTCTCGTCTTCACCCAGACGGTTCAAGAAATAATCGCTGGCAAGATACCAGCCCATGGCATTCTTCAACTGTCCGTAGCGCATCAGGTAAAAGCCCAAAGAAGAAGTTCCCAGGTCTGATTCCTCAGTGGTGATGCCCAGCTCAAAGATGGACTCGGAACCAAACTGCTTGCTCCAGGAAGCCGTCCAATCGGCAGGCTCATACAGTTTGTACACACCGCTTTCTATAATCTCCCGGGCAGCGTTCAAAGCACCGTCATAATCTTCCATATAGAGTTTCACACGCGCTTGCAGGGCTATGTTGGTGTAATAGTCCGCATATCCGCTCTGCTTTGTCTTCTTCTTGGCAAGCAGGGCCGCCCCGTCCGACAAGTCCTGCAGAATCTGGCGATAGTTCTCCTCCACAGTAGCACGGGTGGGCTGGGCGTTCACCGTAAGCGGCTCGGTTACATTGGGAACTCCATAAGAGGTCTTGTTGTAATTGTAAGGAAGCCCGTAGAGACGGACCAAATCGAAATAGAACAGCGCCCTCAGAGTCAACGCCTGCCCTTTGGCTTCGGAAAAGTCTTCCATACTGCCCGATTCTTCCAGCTTCTCAATGTTGCTCAACAAGGTGTTGACCTGCAGAATGCAGTAATATCCACGGCTCCAGAAACCGGAATAAGTATTGCTGTTGGAAGTGTGGTTGAACGTATAGAATGCATCCAGTCCGCGTCCGGCAGCAAAAATCGTGAGGTCACCGCCCTTGGCATCACCGTACATAAAAAGGTTTCTGCCGTAATAGGACGATGAGGTCATCGCACTCATCACACCGTTGATAACCACCTGCGCATCGGCTACCGTACCGACAGCACCTTCTGCATTTCCGGAGTTGGTGGGCTGCATATCCAGAAAATCGTCACACGAAGTGAATGTAAAGGCACCAAGTATCACAAGTGCCAATAAATGATATATCTTTTTCATTGTTAGTTCCTCCAGTTCATTAAAATTTCAATTCAACGCCAACGACAAACGTTTTTCCGATAGGGGTTTCCCAACCACGTGTGCCGTATTCGCTCACTTCGGGGTCTGCCTCCTTGTATTTGGCTATTGTCCAAAGGTTGCTGGCAGTGAAGAAAAGGCGGGCATTCTCGATGAAAGCCTTGCGGGTCATGGCTTTGGGCAGCGTATAGGCCAATGAGAGATTCTTCAAGCGCAGATAACTGGCATTGAACAAGTGGCGGCTGCTGTATTGTTGCGAGTCATCGAGGTCTACACCTTCGATACGGGGCTCTGTACCGTTCGTATGGTCTGGCGTCCAAAGGTTGTTGTAGTAGCTTTTAGCACGGATACGCTCCCAATAATAACCGTCGTCGGCCACATCCATGTAGGCTCCATCGTACAAGTCTCCTCCTATCTTATAGGTAAAGCCCAACGAAAGGGCTATGCCTTTGTAGGAGACCGAGGTATTGATGCCCCCATACACTTTGGGAACGGCATTGCCGATGATGGTGTAGTTGGCATTGTTATAGTCATAAGTAGCTCCGCGCCCGTTATACTCAAAATCTCCGGCCTTGCCATTCTTGGGGTCATTTACATAGTAGACGTTCTTGCCGTTGGTCTTGTCCACACCTGCCCATTCGTATCCATAGAAAGCCAGCGTGGACTGACCTTCCCGGTATACATATTGCGCACGGCTGTCGCTACTGGTGGGGTCGTACCAGATAATGTCCGCACCGCCATACAACTCTTTCACCTCAGAACGGAGGAAGGTTGCGTTGGCACCGGCACTCCATAACCATCCTTTACTATCAATGATGTCACCACTCAACTCCACCTCTACCCCATGGTTGTTGATGCATCCTACGTTCCGCAACGTAGAGGAAAATCCCGTAACCATCGAAATGGGAACATCCTGGAGCAGGTTCTTCGAATCACGGTTGAAGTATTCCACCGTACCGCGCAGACGCTGGCCGAAGAAGCCGAAGTCGATACCCACATTCGTGTTGTAGCTCGTCTCCCAAGACAGCTTGTCATTGGTGACGGTAGTGATTGTACCGCCCGGGTTACCCATGTACTTACTGGTATAGCTCATCAAGCTCATATAGCCGTAATTGTCCGAAGGCAGCGTACCGTTAATACCATAAGAGGCACGTATACGCAGGTTGCTCAGGAAAGAATATTTGCTCATAAAACCCTCGCGCATGATGTTCCACGCTCCTGCCACTGACCAGAAGTTTCCCCAACGTTCCTGCTTGCTGAGCCGGGAAGAACCGTCGCGGCGGTAAGAACCGGAAATGAAGTAGCGTTCATCGTAATTATAATCCAACTTGGAGAGCACGGACACCATCGAGTTTCCCCAGGAATATCCGGCAGAAGTCTGCGTTCCGGCAGTAGAAACTGTATGAATGGTGCTGACCGCAAGATTGCTTCCTGTGGCACGCACATAGTCTGTCTTGTTCTTCTCCGCTTCGAAACCCACCATGGTGCCAACTGTGTGTTTGTCGAAGGTGCCGGTATAATTGGCGGTAGTGGAGGTAACCATCTTCTCGTATGTAGTACGGTATTCGTTGACATTCCCATTGTCTGCCGAGCCTTTATAGTGATTGGCACTGTAATAGATATGGTCTTTTACAGTAGTATTGTCGTAAGAGTAGATAGAACGAAGGTCCAGGCCCGGCATCAGATGCAGGGTGAGCGTCTCCGCAGCCATGATTTTGGTACTGGTAGAACCGTTCTCCCACTCTTTGTCATAATAAAGCCCATTGTAGGCGTAGCTACCGTAACGTTCGGTCCAGAGCTCGCCGGTCTTGTAATCAGTGGGCCAGTAGAGTCCCCACAGCAAGTTACGGGTCTGCATGAAGTAATTGCTGCCCGTGTTGCGTGTATCATTATAACCGCTTTTCTTGGTACGCGCCAGGCTGGCATTGGTGGTCAGTTCAAGGAATTTCCCCACCTTCTGGGTGAGGTTCAGGCGACCGGAAACACGGTCGAAGCTGTTCATCTTCAAACGTCCTTCGTCCTGGGTATAGGAAAGGGAAGTGTAATAGTTGGTATTCTGCGTAGCACCGCTGACGGACATATCGTAGGTCTGGTAAATGGCGGTACGGAAATATGCCTTGTCCCAATCGTAGTATTTGCCTCCACGCCCGGAGTTGTCGTACTCAAGGATATTGACGTTCTCGTAAGCTCCCGTACCATTTGTGGTAAATTGGTAGCCATGTTTGTTGAAACGGCTGTTCAACTGGCCTATGGCATAGGCTGCCGCCTTTTCGTCCGTTTCGCCCTTACCGCTTGTACGGGCATCGTGAAATACGGTGTAGAGCATATTCACATTCTCCTGTACGCTGGCCGTTTCATAGTTGTCCGTTGCCCAGCAGGGCGTGAAGCCCACTTCGGCTTTCAGCGTCACCACCGGCTTGCCAATCTGTCCTTTTTTGGTAGTAATCAGAATGACGCCGTTTGCCGCACGCGACCCATAAAGCGAGCTGGCCGCCGCATCTTTCAATACAGAAATAGATTCGATGTCTTCCGGGTTCAACGTATTCATGATGTTGTTGGTAGAATAGAGCTCACCGCTCATCTGCCCCGTATTGCCCGAAGAGACCGGAACACCGTCCACTACATACAACGGTTCATTCCCGGCATTCATAGAACCTATGCCACGGATGCGGATGGCCGGTGCGGAACCCGCCTGGCCGGAATTATTCGTCAGTTGCAAGCCCGCCACTTTACCGTTCAACGCGTTTTCAAAGCTGGTCGTCGGAATGTCTTTCAGCGCATCCGCTTTCACTAAAGAAGCCGAACCTGCATAGCTGCTCTTTTTGGCCGTGCCGTAAGCCACCACCATCACTTCATCCAACAGTTCCGAATCCGATTTCAGCACCACCTTCATAGCAGGCTTTATGGCAGCTTCTACTTTCTGCATACCTACAAAAGAGACAATCACTGTCTTTGCCGTGCCCGGCACATTCAAGATTGTAAATTTACCTTCGATATCGGTCACGGCCCCCAGCGTTGTGCCCTTCACCAATACCGATGCCCCAATAATCGGCTCATTGTTGTCCTCGGCAAATACTGTTCCCGAGACCGTAGACGTCTGAGCCATCACTCCCGCCCCCATAACCAGGCAGACAATGATTAACAAGAAGAATTTCTTTCTCATGCTTCTCTTCCTTAAAATTAGTCAATCAAAACACTTTTTAATATCCAAACGTTGCAAAGGTATGTATCTTTTTCAAAAAGAAAAGTAATAGTATTCAAAAAGCTTCATTTTGATTGTATTTTAAGCCAAACACAAGCAATATGTCTATAACCTAAGCATTCCAAGCAATAAGTATGATGCTGGATACGGAAATATAAGCAATGCCAAAGAAGATATATCCGGATTTTAAGATATGACACGTCCCGGCATACAACTTTTTTCGTAACTTTGCACAGTTTTAAAATACACTGAACGAATGGAGTTTAAGTATGACGTTATTGTAATCGGCGCCGGACATGCAGGATGCGAAGCCGCTGCCGCTGCTGCAAACCTGGGTTCGAAGACTTGTCTTATCACAATGGATATGAACAAAATCGGACAGATGAGTTGTAACCCGGCAGTGGGAGGCATCGCCAAAGGACAGATAGTACGCGAAATAGACGCCTTGGGAGGATATATGGGATTGGTGACAGACCAGACAGCCATACAGTTCCGTATACTGAACCGTTCCAAAGGTCCCGCTATGTGGAGTCCGCGCGCGCAGTGCGACCGCAACAAATTCATCTGGGCATGGAGAGAGATACTGGAAAATATCCCCAACCTGCATATCTGGCAGGATACCGTGCAGGAAATCCTCGTTGAAAACGGTGAAATTACGGGAGTAGTAACACTATGGGGAGTAACGTTCCATACCAAATGTGTAGTACTCACCGCAGGAACTTTCCTCAACGGACTGATGCACGTGGGACGTACCATGCTCCCGGGTGGACGTATGGCAGAACCTGCATCCTACCAATTAACCGAGTCCATCGCCAAACACGGCATCACCTTCGGACGCATGAAGACGGGAACCCCCGTACGTATAGACGGACGCAGCGTGCACTATGAGGACATGGAAATTCAGGATGGAGAATGTGACTTCCACAAGTTCTCGTTCATGGATACTCATGTACGCCATTTGAAACAGCTCCCTTGCTGGACCTGCTTCACCAACGAAGAAGCACACCGCATCCTGCAGGAAGGTCTGCCGGATTCTCCCCTTTTCAACGGACAAATCCAAAGTATCGGCCCACGTTATTGCCCCAGTATAGAGACCAAGATTGTGACTTTCCCCGACAAACCGCAGCACCAGCTTTTCCTGGAGCCCGAAGGGGAAACAACCCAGGAGCTCTACTTGAATGGATTCTCTTCTTCATTGCCCATGGACATCCAGATTGCAGCATTGAAAAAGATACCGGCATTCAGAGATTTGGTCATCTACCGCCCGGGCTATGCCATCGAATACGACTTCTTTGACCCCACCCAACTGAAACATACGCTGGAAACGAAGAATATAAAGAATCTGTTCTTTGCCGGACAAGTAAACGGAACAACCGGTTACGAGGAAGCTGCCGGACAAGGAATCATGGCTGGCATCAACGCCCACATCAATTGCCACGGCGGAGAGCCGTTCACCCTTGCAAGGGATGAAGCATATATCGGCGTTTTAATCGACGATTTGGTAACAAAAGGCGTGGACGAGCCTTACCGTATGTTTACTTCCCGTGCCGAATATCGCATCCTGCTCCGTATGGATGATGCGGACATGCGACTCACGGAAAAAGCCTGGAAGCTGGGACTCGTCAAGGAAGAGCGGTACAAGCTGCTGACAGAAAAACGTGAAGCCGTGAACCGGATTATAGACTTCGCGCGGAATTACTCGATGAAACCGGCATTAATCAATCCGGTATTGGAGCAGCTCGGCACTACTCCACTGCGCCAGGGATGCAAATTGATAGATTTGATAAACCGTCCGCAGATAACGATTGAGAACATTGCCGAACACGTCAGTGCCTTTAAACGAGAACTGGATAAAATATCCGATAGAAAGGAAGAAATTGTAGAAGCTGCAGAAATACTCATCAAGTACGAGGGATACATCGGGCGCGAACGGATTATTGCGGATAAGTTGGCAAGATTGGAAAGCATCAAGATAAAAGGTAAGTTTGACTATAATTCCATTCAATCCCTTTCTACCGAAGCTAGACAGAAGCTGATGAAGATAGATCCGGAAACAATAGCCCAAGCGAGTCGGATTCCGGGAGTATCTCCGAGCGACATCAACGTGCTACTGGTACTTTGCGGACGATAGAACGCAAAGTTCCACGTGAAACAAAGAATTCAATAAACGTATTAAATAAACTGATTATGAGCAAAGAAACTCTTACCAAAAGCATCCGAGAAATACCCGACTTCCCCATTCCGGGAATTCTATTCTACGATGTAACTACCTTGTTCAAGGAGCCTACCGCCTTGCAGGAACTCTCGGACACACTATACGAGATGTATAAAGACAAAGGCATCACCAAAGTAGTGGGTATAGAATCAAGAGGATTCATTATGGGCCCCATTCTCGCCACCAGACTGGGAGCAGGCTTCGTTCCTATCCGCAAGCCGGGAAAACTTCCTGCAGAAACCATCGAAGAGAGCTATAAGAAAGAATATGGCAAAGACACCGTGCAGATGCACAAGGATGCCATCAATGAAGACGATGTAGTATTGCTACACGACGACTTGCTGGCAACCGGTGGAACAATGGAAGCCGCCTGCAAACTGGTGAAACAGATGAACCCCAAGAAAGTGTATGTAAACTTCATCATCGAGCTGAAAGAGCTTCATGGCAAGGATGTGTTTGGGGATGATGTGGAAGTGGAGGCGGTGCTGTCGCTTTAGCCATTTCACATTTCACTACAGATTACACAGATTAACACAGATTATTTATCCACCACAAAACACAGTTTTATCGAAGAGAAATCTGCGCTAATCTGTGTAATCTGTGGTGAAACGTCGGTATTATGGAAGAACTCAGAACCAACGACTACCTCAAAGGGATTATATCCAACCTTCCCGAAAGTCCCGGTATTTACCAATATCTGAATACCGAAGGG
>OGOX01001040.1_pt1 | contig 18927 bp, 25 predicted proteins | sample 1552761 | NCBI WGS metagenome assembly OGOX01 (sample SAMEA2580212, study PRJEB22360) | human gut metagenome | biome: human gut; feature: human-associated habitat; material: faeces | place: Denmark | collected 2008/2010
GCGGAGGCGCCCGACGATACGGTTCGTGTCCTTCTCAACGCCCCGTACAGCCTCGCGACGACCTTTGTCGCAGGCGATCCGATCACGGATCTGACCGACAATTCGGGCGGAACTCCGTCCGACACGATTCCCGTTCTCTCCTGTGAAAGCGGGTGTGACTGCAAACACGCGATTGCCTCGCTGACAAAGAAAACCAACACGATTCTTGCCGCACTCCGCGCGGTCGGCATCATCGCCAGTGAATAATGGGACTGCTGGAGAACGCAGCCGAATGGCTGGAATCCCAGCGGATCCGGGAGCTCTCCGTTTCGATTGTCTACCAGCGCCGGGATGGCGAAACGTTGAACATCCCGGCGACGCCGGGGCGGACGCTGTTCCGTGCGGAAAATGAATACGGCGTGACCATCCGGACGGAGACGCGCGATTTTCTGATCGCGGCGAAAGATCTGCCGGATGATCCGGAGCGCGGAGATCTGATTCTCCATGCCGGAATCCGCTATGAAGTTCTTGCGCCGAACGGCGAACCGGTCTGGCGCTGGTCCGGAACCGGGCGGATCCTGCGGAGAATTCACACAAAGGAAATCGGAGGTGCCTATGAGTGAGATTGTGAACGTTCCTTTTTACGGGCAAAAACTTGTCGCAGTTGAGAAGAACGGCAGAATTTATGTGGCAATGAAGCCCATTGTGGAAGCAATCGGACTGGAATGGAACAAGCAGCTGGAGCTTATCAAGCGCGATTCCGTTCTTTCCGAAGGTATGACCGTAATGGGCATACCTTCGTCCGGAGGAGTTCAGAAAAGCATCTGCATCCCGTTGGAATATCTGAACGGCTGGCTGTTCAAAGTTCCCGCTTCCCGCTACGTCGGAGAGCGTCGAAAAACGATTGAACTCTATCAGAGAGAATGCTATAGGGCGCTCTATGATTACTGGCACAGGGGCGGAGCCGTCAACCCGCGTCTGGACGAGGCGCAGGCATCTGCTCTTGTCGGGAGGATTGCGGAAGCAGGAGACGGCAGGTTTTCCGACGAGATAAGTATTCTTTTGAAACAGATCTGCGAACGTCTGGATGCCAGCACAAAGGCTCTTGATCGAGCGGCGGGGAGAATCGTTTATCTTGAGAATTTTCAACCGCAGGGCATTCCGGGTGAGATCTCGGATGTGACCAGACGACCGAAGGACAGGTATACCAGAGGTTACTACACCAGCAATCCGAGAGCAAAACTTCTCGCCGCGCTGGCAATGATCCCCGACCTGCCATGGGAGAAATGCAATGTCTGAAAGCATTGTTCCAAGCAATCGGGATCTGTGGGACTCCGTGAATCAGTCGCGGCTGGAACTGGCAGAGCTCAAAGGGATGATAAAAATGCACTTCGAGGATTCGAAGCATCACTATCCGCCGTGCAAACCTGCGGCGGATCTGCAGAAAACGATGCTTTCATCGCTGGCGGCGGCGCTGATCGCGCTTCTCGCGGCGGTGGGCAATATCATCATGGAATTCATACGGAGGTGAAGAGTGAGCGACATTCTGACCCTGGCGCGCGCGGTCGCGGAGGAACTCAGGGAATATAAAGCTGAACTGCTTTATTTCCCGGAGTTTGAATTGCGTGATCTGGATGATCTGCGGATCGTTGTGGTTCCTGCCGGAACACAGTACAAGACACTTTCCCGCGCGGCCCATGAGGAACTGCCGAAAGTGCAGATCGGCATATTGAAACGATGCCGGGAGGATGCGCTGGATGAAATGCTGTGCTTTGCGGAAAAACTCGGACTCGGCTTCCTGAACCGGAAACTTGCCGGAGGGACCTGTGTTTCGGTCATTTACAACCCCATTTACAGTCCGGAGCATTTGCGTGAGCGGGGGCAGTTCACCAGCGTCATTGAACTCGTATTCAAAGTTCTCAAACAAGAAAGCTGACAGTGGGATGCCGTGGCAGACGGGAATCCATTCTGACCATTCAGAGGTAAACTTCACGCCGGTGACCAACCTTGAGGGCAAGAACCACCAATTTGTCATCTTGAATCTGACAGATCACACGGTAGTCCTCTATCCGGTAACGCCAAAGTCCGGAAAGATTGGCCGTCAATGCTTTTCCGAAACGTCTGGGATCAAGATCAGTAGCAATCCGTTCCTGAAAGAATTTCAAGATCTGTTTTCTGGTCTCCGGGGCAAGTTTTTTCAGTTCCCTGGCAGCACGGATATCAAATTCAACGCGCCACATTGTTTTCTTCCTCGATCAGAGATTCCAGAGGAATGGTTGCGCCGGGTGTTTTTAAACGTTTCTCGGCAATGTAGATGTCTTCCAAATCTTCCAGATGGTCGAGGATGGCTTCCCTGACGTAAAACGTTTTGGTTCGCCCGGTCAATTTTGCCAGATTATCCAGTCTGGACTCAATTTCCTTCGGCAAACGGACTGCAATCATAATGCACCTCCAACTTGTGCTATACAAGTATATCCGATATACATGTATATCATACACTGGGAACAGCAAAAGTCAAGGAGAAAAGTTAAAAATGTGAAAGTTCATATCGAACTTGATGAACATCGGATCCTGCTTGCCGTTCAAGGCGGCAATATAACAGCACTGCGGCGCGCGGGAGCTTACATCCGGAAATCCGCCCGCAACCGGGTTTCACAGAGTCAGAAGGCCTCCATGCCCGGCACACCGCCGAACACCCGGCGCGGACTTCTGAAGCAATCGCTGCTGTTCGGTGTGGAAAAACAGCGCCCGTCCGTTGTGATCGGACCGGCGGAATCCTTCATCGGAACAGCGATGACTGCGCATGAATTCGGTGGAATTTACCGCAAACGGCGCTATCCCAAACGGCCTTTGATGAAGCCGACTCTGGAAAAGACGCTTCCGAAACTCCCGGCTCTCTGGGAAAATTCTGTCAAAAAATAAAGAGGAGATTTTTTATGGCTATTGTACTGGGCCTTGATGCAATTCTGATGCGCGGCCCCGCCGGAACCACCGGCTCCACCGAGGTCAAAAACGTCAAGGATTTGACCTTGAATCTTGAGTCAGGCGACGCCGACGTCACGACGCGGGCCACGAAGGGGTGGCGGGGGGCGGTCGCGACTTTGAAAGAGGCGTCGCTGGAATTTCAAATCCTCTACGACACGGAGGATGAGGACTACAACGCCTTTGCCGACGCCTACTTCAACAACACGCCGATGGCGTTGTTTGTCACGGACGGCAACGGAACCGGTCTTGACGCGGACTTCTCCATCACCGGATTTTCGATTGAACAGCCTCTGGAGGAAGCGCTTTCTGTGAGCGTCACCGCCAAACCGACCGCCTCGGAACGTGCGCCCCAGTGGACCAAGGGAAGCGGAGGCGGTGTCGGCGGATAAGAGCATCCGTTTCCCCGTATGCAGGCAATCAATCATCCAAGGAGCAACTGACACATGAAAACTTTCACGGACAATACCGGCCGAACCTGGACGCTCTCGGTTACGGTCGGCACGATCAAACGGGTGCGCGCCCTCTGCGGTGTGGATCTGGCAAACATCATCACCATGGAGAGCGGGAAAACTCCGAACGTCGGACTGCTGGAACGTCTTGCGGCTGATCCCGTTCTTCTGGTCGATGTGCTTTTTGCGGTCTGCAAGCCCGAGGCGGATGCAAAAGGAATCACCGATGAGGAATTCGGCCGCGCCATGGCAGGCGACGCCATTGAGCTTGCCGCAACGGCTCTGCTGGACGAGATCATCGATTTTTTCCCCGAGGCGAAGCGAAAGGTGTTCCGGAAGATCCTCGACGCGAGCCGCCGCTTCGAGGCGCGAAGCAAGCAGGCGCTGACGGAACTTCTCGAGGATCCGGCATTCGACGAAAAAATCGATCAGGCCCTCGATCGCTTGACGATCTCATCCTCCGTCTCGCCGGAATCGCCGGAGTCAATCCCGACCCCCTGACGCTTCGGGAACTTGCCGCCCTCGCGGATGCGCGGGGACGCTTTGAGTGGGAGCGGACTGCAAGCCTGATGGCGCTCATCGTCAACCTGATGCGTGATCCGAAGAAGAACAAGGCGGTAAAAGCGGAAGATTTCAACCCGTATACCGTGAAAGAAAAGGCCTTCCTGAAAGCGCCGCTTTCCGTTCTGCGGGACGTCTTTGTCAAAAAGTGATTACAAAATGAGTTAGGGAAAGAACTTTTCCGGAGCCTCATTCAATGCGGCGGCAAATTTCAATGCGGCCTTTTGAGAAAGTTTTCTTTTCCCCGTTTCATAATCACTGATCATTACCTGCGAAACACCGGATTTTTCCGCCAGCTCGTTTTGAGTCAAACCATGCTTCAGACGAAATCCCGTAAGAAGAGTTCCCGGAGTAACCTCTGTTTTCCAATATTCACTGTCACGGATATTAACAAGCGTCTCATCATCGTCCGCAGCGAGGACTTCAATCTGGAACTGTTGCTTGAGATACTCCAAAATTCTGGCGCTTCCATCTCCGTGAATGGAAATTTCAGTATGGGGCGTTTTCACGACTGCCAACATAGTACACCTCGATGGTTAAAGTTCCATTGTTGTTGATCCAGCATGCGACGTAACTGTAGTTCAGATGGCAATGATATTTATTGCCGCCGAGCTTGGAATAGTTCCGCCATGTGGGCTGTTCCGGTCCAGTTGTTTCAAGATCTTTTACCAGAGCTTGAAACAGTGCTTGAACTTCACGGGGAAGTTTTTGCAAACTTCGTTCCTGTTTTCGCTTATAAGTAACAATCCACGGCATATGGACTCCTGCGTTTATAATTAAATATAACTTTTTATCACTTTTTTTCAAGTGGTAAAACCAAAAAAGGCTGAAAAAATGTCCCTATCGAGCAATATCCGAGCAGGCCGGGCATATGTCGAGGTAACCGCCGAGACCAGCAAACTTCAGCGGAATCTGACCAGCGCCCAGGCTCAGCTGCAAAACTTTGGAAGAACCTGTACGAATGTCGGGAAAGATCTCCTGATGCTCTCGGGTGCAATGGTCGCACCGCTGGTGATGGCGGCCCGGTCATTCGCCGGATTCGATGACAGCATGCGTCTTGTGCAGGCGGTTACCCAGGCGACCGACGCCGATTTCAAGGCATTGACCAAGACCGCGCAGCGTCTCGGACGTGACACCTCCTATACCGCGCAGCAGGCTGCGGATGCGATGGTGTCGCTGGGACGAATGGGCTTCTCGCCGACGGAAATCCAGGCATCCATCGATGCGGTGCTGAATCTTGCCCGGTCAACGGGAACGGAACTTGCGGAAGCGGGCGACATCGCAGCGAACAGCATGCGGATCTTCGGCATTGAAGCGTCGCAGATGAGTGACGTCGCCGATGTTCTCACGGTCACTGCGAACAGTTCGGCCCAGACACTGATTGACCTCTTTGAGGCGTTGAAAATGGGCGGTCCGCAGGCGGCTGCCGCCGGGGAGTCGATTCGGGAAACCAGTGCGGCGATCGCGGTTCTTGCGAACATGGGCATCAAAGGATCTCTCGCCGGAACGGCTCTGCGCAAGAGTTTCTCGCAGTTTGCCAAAGTGAAAGTTCAGGATCAGCTCCGTTCCGTGGGTGTGGAAACAGTCGACGCAAACGGAAATCTCCGCAAAATGGCGGAGATCATGCGGGACATCGCCAAGGCAATGAGCACCATGCCCACCGCCGAAAAGCTGGCATTTGCCGAGGACATTTTTGATATTCGCGGTTCACTTGCCGGTCTGACATTGACGGCGAATACCGACGAACTGGATGCGATGCTGGCCAAGCTCCAGGATGTGGAAGGCGTCGCGGCGGACACGGCACAAAAGATGGATGCCGGGCTTGGCGGCGCATTCCGCCTTCTGCTTTCCGCAGTGGAAGGAGCGATGAATGCGATTGCCGATGCGATGAATTCGACACTCCAGCCGCTGATAGTCAAAGTGACGGCGGTCATCAACGCCTTCACCCAATGGATTGAGGCGAATCATGGGCTGGTGACCGCCTTTGCCGTGACGGTGGCGGGGGCGGCCGGCCTTGCCGTGGGTCTGATTGCCATCGGAGTCGCCGCCAAAGGGGCTGCGGCCGGAATCGCCGTAGTTCAGACGGCGATCAAGGGTTTCACTTTCCTTCAGGGGGTGGCCATTGCGCAGGGGACAGCGCTCAAGACCTCCTTTACGCTGTTGACGCAGTCGTTCTCAGACTACCGCAATACGGCGATTCCGGCACTGGTCGGTACGGAAAAATTCTGTGCGGCTTTGGGGCTTGCCTCGACGTCCGCGAACCGGGCGCGGGCAAGCATCATTCTGATGAGCAATGCCGAAGCCGCCGCGGCAGCGAAATCGGCACTGGCTGCCAAATGGCGAGTCATGACAAATGCGCTGAAAAACTTCAGTTTAGCCGCCATCGCAGCAACCGCCGCAACGAAAGCACAGGCTGCGGCCGAAGCGGCGGCAGCGGTGAAAACGGCGCTGGTCTCCGGCTGGACGGCCATGGCGAACGCCCTGAAAGGATTGACACTGTCTTCCATCGCGGCAGCGGCGGCACTCAAGGCGCAGGCTGTCGCAGAAGGAGCCATGGCGGCGGGACGCGCACTGGCAACCGCATGGACGACCATGGCAAGTGCTCTGAAATCCTGTACGGCCGCATCGATTGCGGCAACTGTCGCAGTGAAAGCGCAAACAGTTGCGGAAGCGCTCTGCACGGCAGGAACTGTAGCATTGAATCAGGTCCGCAAAGCCGGAATTGCCGTGACCGCGCTTTTTACTGCGGCGAATCTGAAAGCTGTGATTGCGGTTTCCGCCGTTGCGGCGGGAAACTTCCTGCGGGCGGCGGCAGCCAAGGTCGCGGCTGCGGCAATGCTGGCTCTGGGAGCGGTCATGAGCTTTATTGCCGCCCACCCGGTGGCGGTTGCGCTGATTGCGCTGGGAGCGGTTCTGGCGGGTGTGTGCCTCTATCTCTCCCGCGCCGGATCCTATACCGCGCAGCTTTCGGACAAGATGAGCACGCTTCGGGAAAAGGGAGACCAGCTCCGCAAAACGGATGAAATCCGCATGGAGCGGCTCCAGCAGCTGGCGGCAAAGCAGAAACTGACGAATGCCGAGATGGCGGAAGCGCGTATGCTGGCAGCCAAACTGCAGAAAAAATACGGCGACCTCGGGATCACGATCAGCGACAACGCCATGCGAATTACGGCGCTGGGTGCGGCAGCTTCACGCATCAGAGTCATGGAGCTTTCCATCAAGGACAACGGCGACCTTGACAAGTTGCGGAAATTGAAAGCGTTGTCACTGGAAATCACACTGGATGTGGATCAGCAGAACGACGCGGAACGCCTGATCGGAGAACTGTCGAAGAAATACGGCGATCTCGGAGTTGCGGTTGACCGGACAGCGGGAAAGATCGTCAGACTCAACAGCGTTGCGGCAAATCTCCGGGAACTTTCCCTCAAAGTCTCCGGAACGGAGGACGCGGACAAGGTCAGCCGTCTGCAGGAACTTTCGCAAATGCCGACACTGGACGCGTCCGGAATTGCGGAGGCAAACACCCTGCTGGAACAGCTCAGGGCAAAATACGGCGACCTCGGACTTTCCGTGGATACGGTCAGGGGGCGTATCGTCGCCTTGACGGAAACGCAGAGGCAATTTACCGCAGCCGCACAAATCATTCAGGCAGGAAACGATCCGCAGAAGGAGACGCATCTTGCTCAGCTGGAGCGGCTCAAACAGTTGGCGGAACAGGAAAAGCTGACCGCTGCGGAACAGCAGGAAGCACAAACCATTGTCAATACGCTGAACGGAGCCTACAGCGACCTCGGGCTCGGAATCGATACGATCACCGGGAAACTGAATCTTGCCGCTTCGGCGCAGGACAAGTTCAATGAAGCCATGAAAGCGGCAACCCTTGGAGAGCTGGATGCGGAAATCGCTGAACTGGAAGCGAACCTCAAGGAACTTCAAGCGGAAAATGAGGCACTGCTCTCCCACTGGAATCACAACCTCTGGTCGCGGATCTCCGGCAGACAGGAAGAGGCGATAAAGAAACTCGAAGCCAACGGTGACCGTGCGATCGCCTATCGACAGAAAATCGGCGCTTTGCAGAAACGCCGTCAGGCGGTTCAGGAAGGCAAGCCCGGCGCAACGACCGGAGAAGAAGGGAAAACAGCGACCACGGAGGAAAAAGTCGAGGCGGAGAAACAACGCCGTCAGGCGGCATCCGACAACGCGGACGCAGCCGCAAAACGTGTCGCCGAAATTGACAGGCAGCTTGCACGGGAACGAAAAAGCGAACTTGAAAACGAGATCGACGACATCATTGCGCTTCGCGACGAATACAAACAGCTGATTCAGACAATGCTGGATTATGAAAAATCCAGGCCGGAAAAAGAACAGGACAAGGCGAAGATCGCGGAACTGGAGGGGAAACTCGCCGGAGCGGATCAGACTGCGGAAGACCGCATCGCCAAAGCACGGGAAAAAGCCGCTCGGAAAATGAAGGATGATGTTGCCTCCTATCAGGAGCGCTTTCAGGAGTCCGAACAGAGCATTCAGGATCGGCGCGCGGAGGAGGCGCAGGATCGAAAAATCGATGAAACGCTGAAAAACGATCCTGCCGCCGGACAGCAGATGCTGGAAGGATTGATTGCTCAATATCAGAAAGAAGCGGCGACGGCAAAAGCACAGTTCGAAAAGGAACTGCAGGATGCGCAGGCGGACGGCAAAATCGATGATGACGAGCGCAAAAAACTCGACGACGCTCACAGCGCCTACAGCCGTGCGGAGTCGATGGTGGACAAATATTCCGACCGTCTGCGCTCGGCTCAGGACGGGACCCGGGAGGCGGCGGAGAAAGTGTCGAAACCGCAGGGGGCCTTCCTTGCCGCAGCGCTGGAAAATCTGGGGGAATCGAGTGCCGCCGACCGGACCGCCAAAGCAACGGAAACGATTGTCGCCAATACAAAGAAAACCAACACTCTGCTGAAAAAACAAAACGGCATGGGAACATTCGCCTGATGGAAAGGAGTTTTATGGCAAACGAAATCCGGGTGGAAAAATGTTTTTACGATCTGAATGAATATATGGACTATTCCGGCAGATTGACCCAGGCGGAAGTTCCGTATCTGGTGTTTGGAGTAGAAGAGGAGTTTGCCGCGCTGAATGCGGTTCGGGAGGCTTCGCCGGAGAAACTGGAGAACCTGACTCGTCAGACTTTGGAAATCTCTGAACGGATCAATCAGGATATCTTCAAGGTTCTGGTCACTTATGAGATGGATGTGTTCGGCGGAAGCAATGGTGACAACGAACCGGAACCGAGCTTTGCATTCGATACCGGAGGCGGAAGCAAACATGTCAATCAGAGCATTGCGACGGTATCCAGAACTCCATCGGACGCCCCGGATTACGGCGGTGCGATCAGCGTGGATTCGGAAGGCAATGTGAACGGGATCGACATCACGATGCCGGTCATGAATTTCTCGGAGACTCACTATTTCCGGGCTTCAAAGGTGACCACCGCTTACAAGAAGCGCCTCGCGGAACTGACCGGAACCGTAAACAATGGAAAATTCAAAGGGTATGCTCCCGGCGAAGTCCTTTTCCTCGGAGCGAGCGGAAGCCGTCGCGGCAAACATTCCGATGATGACTGGGAAATCACCTTCCGATTCGCGGTCTCGCCGAACCGGGAAAATCTGAAAATCGGCGACTTGACCATCAAGGAGAAACTCGGCTGGGATTACCTCTGGGTCCGTTATGCCGATGAGGTTTCCTCCGATCAGAAAAGTCTCGTCAAAAAGCCGGAATCGGCCTATGTGGAACGTGTCTATCAGGCCGCTGATTTCGGCGGATTGGGGGTCGGGCAATGAACAAAGTACAGACAGGCGATCCGATTCAGATCAAAGCCGCGACCTGGAATTCGTTTATTGATGCGGCGGAATATGTGAAAAATCTCCAGTCCGACCAAGGCGGAGGAGCGTTCAGGAACGGCAATTCCAGCGGTGTGGTCCTGCTGAAAAACGGGGAAAGCACATTGTTTCCCCGGTTTTCGGCCATGGCGATCACAGACGTGCTGATCCGGCCGGATGCGAACGAACCGGAATTTACCGGGAAGTGTCCGGCGTTTCTCGGTCGAAAGGTGACCAACGCCTATGAGGAATATCCATATGCGGTGCTTCTGGAACCTGTTGATGCGGGAAAAATCGGCCGGGCGCTTCTGCTGGGAATTGTTCCGGCAAAGGTGAGCATTCTGGATCCGGAACATAAATTTGCCGAACCGATGATCGGGAATGCTTCCGGGGCAATGCAGTCGGCGGAAAACGGTGTCGCCCGGATTCTCTGGAAGGCCGGAAATACCGGAAGTCAGTGGTGCATGCTGCAGCTCGGAGGCGCGGGATCCGGCGGTGGTGGAACAGAAGACAAAGTTGTTCTTTGTAAAGTGACTGGAGGCAGTACCGGAGCCGGTTACAATGTCCAGCTTTTTGCCGAGGGAAAAGACAATGCAAGTACCGGCTCCGGCATTCTCTATGTCGCCGAACTTGCCTTGAATTCCACCATTCCCGCAGGAAGCTGGATCATCGGACACCGGATTGCAATTCAGACGACAGGGGGAAATGAGACATGAGTTTTCAATATGTTCCGACGCAGCTGCGAAGTCCGACGATTCCGAACTGGAACCCGCAGAAGGGATTCTGGCGGGGAATCGGGGCTGATGATGGATTGGTGGCATTCAATACCAATAATACAAATCTCGGGTATTATGTCATTACACGGAATCTCTGGACCTATCGGCTGAAGATTGACAATGCCGTCTATTCTCCGGTTTTCAACGATGTGAACGGATTCATCTACTGGAAGGACAATTCCAATTTTTTCTATTATTCCAAGGCTTACGGCTGGATTCTTCACAACCGTTTTCCGGGATATGAGCCGAGAGAAGACTACAATCCAGAAACTCTTATGTATGAAGGAGATGCGTTTCATTCCGGCTACTTTCTTCCATCCGCTTACGACAACGCCTATGTTTTTCTCCAGCCACGCGGAACAAACCGCAACGGAGGCGGAGCGAACAAGACCGTCTATTTCGATTTTCCCCGCTGGCAGAGCGTTACCCATCGTCAATTCGGCGTATACGAACCGAAAGGCGAAGTTTCCGGGAAGAAATATTTCGGCCTTCCCCGCTGGCGGGACAACAGCTCCAACTACTACGTCCGATCTCTGGAAAAGAAGAACGGACGCTTTTCCTACGGAGAAATTCGTTACGAGAGCGGGAAATGGCTTCTGGGAGAGTTAAACAGTCCATCCGGATGGTGGGAGGGCGAAGAACCGAACAAAGAAAAGGCTGTGACATTCCAATTCTGCAAACCGGAAGATTCCGAAATTACAGGATCCAACCGGACGCTTTCGTTTTACGATTATGTTCAGGGCGGAGAAACAGACGTCGCATATCTCGGCGAGGTGGCGATATGGAGATGATTCAATATACTTCCCCCGTTTCCTGGGATGACAAAGGCATGGACTGGGAGTCTCCCGATCCGGGAAATCTCGACTATTACCGGGCGATCTGGGAAGCGGTCATTGAGCGGGCAAGTCTGGTAAGGCAATCTCCGAACGAGGCTCTGCACTCCATGATGAAATACCGCCCGTGGAGCGTAGCGGCGATGAATGCGATCCGGGAAAGCATTTACACTCTCGCTCCGTATTTTGTGAATATGGAGTTCGACGACTACAAGGAGGATCTTTCGGACTTTCCCAAAATGTGGAGTTTCCGTGAACTGGTCAACGCGGAAGGATGCCGGATCTGCGAGCATCCGGGCGTTGGAAGCCGCATATCGGAATGGGGGAAGTGGCTCAAAGCGATCAGAAATACGCTCAACAAGCTGACGGTCATCAATTTTACCGATGTGTCCGGAGAGGATTTCAGCCGGTATGGCGCTGTACACGATCCCCCGTTTGAAGAGTCCATTTCAACGGTTTTGGATCAAGCGCTTAGAGGGGACCCGAACAAAGGAAAATTCAACTCGTTCCCGCAGACGTTCTGTTCCTGGTCGGGAAATACCGACTACAAAATGGATCCGGATGGAACAAAGGGGTATTGCGGGTATGCGCAATCCAAAAGCATCCTCATCAAGACGGTTCAGCGTCCGCATCCGACAGCGGAATGTGATCTGATTTTCCGTTACAAGATTACTCCTCCGACCGGGCCTCTGTCGTTCTCCTCGGTTTTACAGGAAAGCGTTCCGGATCTTGCTGACTGCGGACTGTCCTTTGGAATCCACAACATCCGGATGCACTGGGCTGAGGATATGGAATTGAACATTCCTTTCGGAGGAAACGTTGATCTTATTCCGCGAAACGCCAGTGTTCCTGTCAGCGATTACAGGGCCGATTATGATTCCAGCGGACAGGTCTCCGGGTATACCAGGACTCTTGGACGAAGCTGTAAAACCGGATATGAAGGCGTCGTTTACTGCGTGCTGGACTTCGCCGTTGAAAACGGACTGAAATTCCAATAAAGAAAGAAGGTTTTTATGCAGATCATCACGATGTATCTGCGGGCGGACAGCGTCAATGCCCGTCTCGTGGATTCCTACAACCAGACGATCAGCTCACTGCCTGCGCTGACGCGCGGAATGCGCGCGGAGCTGATTCTAAAACTCCTTGATGCGGAAGGAGAAGCGCTTGATGGAGATCTCTCCGCCTACGCCTCCTGGGATTTCGTGATTGCGGATGACTGGAACACCGCAACCCCTCCGCAAATCCGGGTTACAGAAGGAATCACCGTTTCCGGAAATGAAGTCCATATTCCTCTGACGGAAACCAATACGGAGGAACTGATTTCCGCTCTGGGGACTGTGGAAAGCAGGAACTTCGGCTGTGAACTTGCCGGATTTGAAGTCGGCGAAACCACTCCGGGATTCCTGATCCAGTTCAACATCAGCATCCGCAACCGTCGGGGTGACGCGGGGACGGGCTCCCCCGTTCCGGTTTCGGACGGAAACTATTCCGCCGCGCAGATCCGGGCGCTTTTCGCCGCAAAACTGGAAGTTCAGCTTTCCGATGACGGTTCCATCTGGTATGCCTTCTCGCCGACCCGGGAAGTGACCGTCACAGACGAGGAGACCGCCGAGGAAAGCACAACGGAAGAAAAGGTGGAAGTTCCTCAGACTGCCAGACTTTACCGGTTTCGGAATGCGGCGGTCGGACAGGGATGGAGCGACCCGCTCCCACTCTGAACTCCCTTCCACGATCCGGGTCGGAACCGTCACAACCGGTGCGGAAACGGATCCCGCAGCCGTCACCAATTCCGGCGATGAACACGATGCCGTGTTCGACTTCGTCATTCCGCAGGGAGTCAAAGGCGATGCCGCAAGCGTGAGGGTTGGAAGTGTCTCCACCGGGACGCCGGACTCTCAGGCGTCCGTCACCAATTCCGGAGACGGGCATAATGCCGTGTTCAACTTCTCCATTCCGCAGGGAGTTCAGGGCGTCCCCGGCACGGAGTCGTACCTCTATGTGGCTTATGCGGCACAGAACGACGGTCAGGGATTTTCCCTGACTCCGGCAAATTCGCTCAAGTATCGCGCGGAAATCATCTCCCGGACGCCGATCGCCAATCCCGTCTGGTCAGACTTTGCCGATGCGCAGTGGGTCAAATATCTCGGCGATGATGCAACGACCTATGGCGACGTCCTTGTTGCCGACCAGAACACCTCCGTGGCAAAAGTGACACGGATCGTCTTTGAAAATGCAACGATCAGAAAGGGGGTTGACGGCGAAGTCATCGTAAATTTTAACGAGACCGAGCTTTCCCGCGAGGAGTTCAGCAGCTATTCCGTCATCAACGGCAGAACCCGTCTTTCTCCCTGGACAAACGGAGGCGGCTCCGCGTTCGGAAATCTCGGTCGCAATATCGTCCATATCACCGTCCTGCCGGAACTCCCGGCTTTTGAACCTTATTCCACCTTTATCGGAGTATACGCAGAATGATTTACTCGAATGTCGATTTCAATGTGGTGTACATTGATCCGTCCATTGAGGCGCCCGGAGACGGAACCACTCCCGCCGGAGCGTTGAAGGCGCTTCCCGCAAGCGCCGCCGATTTCACGGACAAGACCTGCTATCTGATTCGCCGGACCACGGAGGAATCCGCCGTGGTCATCCCGAACGGCGAGAACACCAACATCACAAATTTGCTGCTTCTCGGGATGCCGAATCCCTCCGACCTGATGTATGACTTTGTCCCGGAGGAGGCAAAAACCGCCTGGGGCGCGGACGAGGCTGAATATGCCAATGTGAAAAGCGTTGTCGCGGACGGTCGTTTCCAGCTTCCGAATTTGATGGTGTTCCTGATGCACCGGGTCTATCTCTTCCGGGACGGCATCGACTCGAACAACTACATGCTGTATTTCTACAACAGCAGCGACTATAAAATGTGCATCTCGTTTGAACACTGCAAGTTCGGAAGCAAGGGCATTGATGTGGACGACCCGGAATACGCAGGCGGAGCACTGACGCAGAGCCGCCTCAAATCCTATGTCTACATCTACTATGCCCGGATGCTGAACATTCGCGACTGCGTCATCCATTATGCCATCACCGGCAATTCCAGCAACGGCCACGGGATTTACTGCCGCTTCCCGGAAATCCTGCACGTGGAGGATGTGAAAGTCTATTCGCCGCTGAACAACAGTTCCTACAGCAATTATCCGCTCTGCCTCTCCGAAAACAACGATGACGGCATCGAATGCGAGATCCGGAACATTTCGCAGGAACTCATTTTCAACGGAACATATGAATACATTCCGAGTCTGATTCGGATTTCCGGGTATCTCAATGCGCGGATTCACAACATTTCCGTCAATATGCCGGACTGGGGCCTGAGTGAAGTACGTCCTGCAAATCTCTATCTTCAGAACAATCTGATTTATTTCTCCTATCTGCGGGATTTCACGGTATCGGACATTACGGTCAATATTCCCCGCTGCTGGCGCTGCACCGCTCCGGCGGTCGGACTGTACGACTGTTACAGCTCCAACTATGTTCCGGGAATCGAAAAAGATGTCCGCAACATCACGATCAACTTCTGCGAGGACGAGGAAAACGCCATCGGATCCCCGATCAGCTATTCCGATGCCTCCAACTCCGGGAGCAATTACGTCGCGCTTTATCTGGAATTCGATCGGGATGATGGCGGAATTTTCGCCAAAGTTCCGATTGTAACCGGTATTACGGTCAATAATCCGCGTGGGAGATCGCTGTACATCAACAACGCGCGTTTGACCAATGCAAAACTGAAAGGTTCCATGACCTGCCACAATACCGTTGCGGATATCGACAAGCTGGAAACATGGTTTCCCGGATATGTGCTCTGGGCTTATGACGGAAGCCATGTCCGCGTCAAGGACATGTTCATCAATATTGACAATCCCGCTTATCTTTACAGTCAGGAACCGGCAGTGGGCTCGGATTACAGCAGCCGAGCCAATGTGTTTGCCGACAAATGCAATATTCCGCTTCGCCCGTTGAACTATCGGAGTGACAACGACTACTACATCTATCAGGGGTTCGGCTGCAACAATGAGGGGGAAGAGGGTCATTTCTGTTTCCGCTGTCCGAACGGTATCGCCGACACCTGGAGTGTTCATCGTACCGGCGGCGGGGCCGCGGCATTGAAACTCTACAACAACAACTACAACACCACCCGGACGATGGTTCTTGGTCGCAAACCTTTCAAGGGCATGGAGTTGCTTCCGACGACCAGCGGACGGCATCTCCTGAAAATGCACATCGCCTATAAAGGTTATGCAGATGATGCCGATCTGTTCCGGAGACTGATGATTTCCGCCACGGTTCGGAACAGCGATGGGCATGACCGCATCTATTGGAGCACGATCCACGGACGCTGGGTCGATGATTCCGCCTCCGAATGGATCAATGATGAGAATCTGACGCAGAAGTGTCTGGAAATTCCGCTGGATCTGGTCGAAAACAATCCGGTTGATGTGCGGATCTACTTCTGCTGGTTCAGCTCCTCCGGATTCGTTTACATCGATCCGGCACTGGAACTCGAACCGGTTGTTTCGGAGTAATCCATGCAGGCGCGCTACATCCAGCGCGGCGAGTCGATTGATTTTGTCCCGGATCGGGACATTGCCGCAGGTGAGATCGTAATCCGGAACGATCTCATCGGCGTGGCAAGAATTCCGGTAAAAAAAGGAACTCTCGGAAGTCTGGCTCTTTCCGGAGTGTTCGATGTGACGAAACCGGTGCGCTGTGCTTTCAGCGTGGGCGCGGCGGTTTACTGGGATGCTGTCCGCCAAAGTGCCGTCACCTCCGGAGAGCTGCTGCTCGGACTCGCCGCCGAGAGCTCGAAACTCAACGATTCCCATGTCCGCGTGATTCTGAATTCCGGAGGAATCACGATCAGCAACAATGAAGCAACCCTCAACTGGCAAACCATAAACTGAAAGGTATTTCCATGTCCGCAGTCAAATTTTTCATCCTTACTTCAGCGCAGTATGGCGCAATAGATCCCAAAGACGACGGAACTCTCTACTTTGTTTCCGATCAGAACCGGATTTACAAGGGAACGGTTCCGTACTCCCATCCGATTGAGCTGGTGGACGAGTTTCCTGCCACCGGACTGGTCGGCACACTTTACGTCAACACATCCACCAAAGAGGGGAAAGCGTGGAACGGCTCCGCATGGGTGACGGTACAGCTTGCCGTTTCCACAACTCTGGACGATTCCGACGAAGCGATCCCGACCTCCAAGGCGGTCAAAGAGTATGTTGACGGCGCGGTGGAAAACATCGTCGCCGGAGGCGGTGCCGTGACCGACGTCACCTATGCCGGCAAGACGATCACGGTCAAAAAAGGGTCGGATTCCACGATGCCGCTTCAGCTCACCGGGCTGGTCGACGGCGCATCGTATGACGGGGCAAGCGGGAAACTCACGTTCACCACGAACGGCGGAACTCCCATTGAAATCACACTCCCTGTCGAGCAGTTCCTCGCCGCAGCCGCCTACGATGCGGAAACACATATTCTCTCTCTTACGATGACCGACAACACGAAATTCGATGTCGATCTCGGCGACCTCATCGATGTGTATGAGGCGGGAGAAACGGAGAGTATTTCCGTGAGTGTTTCCGGAGGAACAATCACCGCCTCTCTGAAAGTCTCCGCCGAAGCGGAGAATCAGCTTCAGATCAAAAGTGACGGGGCATATGTTCCACCGCTCAGCTGGCAGACTGTGGAAGGCGCATGATGCCGAACTTCAAACCGAGGCTTGGAACAAAATTCCAAGTACAGACCGCCCCCGTAAATGACGGGCAGTTTATTGTAGCGACCGATTCACGGGAACTGTTCTACGACAACGGGACGCTTCGGATTCCGCTGGCGGACATTGTGTTTCTGAACACGGAGGAGGAGCGGGCGGAGATTCTCGCGCCACTCCCCAAATTCTACTTTGTGATTGCAACCGGGAAGCTTTATGTCTGGGACGGCACAATCTGGACGATCATCAACGACGATCCGTTTGATGAAAACTCTCTGCCGCCGGCAGGAAGCCTTCCGACTCTTCTGTTCGTCAAGCATGGCAAGATCCGTTCCCTGAAACTCGGCGATGAGGGCGATATTCTGACTGTCCGCAACGGGGAAATCGTCTGGGAACCGCCGCGATATCAATAACAGGAGGAATATGAATCGTCTTAAGGAAATCAAGGAACTGAAGGCTCTGGCCGAGGAGCTTCAGCTCGAAAACCGCGAGATCATCCGCAAATACAAAATCACCGAACTTGCCAGTATCTACAACGGCATCGGACCCGACTCCTTTCCGGAGTGGTTGAGAGGGCTAGTGTCAACCCTGCATCCGAGCCTCGCTGTCGTGGCCTTTATCCACGACATCGAGTGGCATGAGTCGGACGGTTCGAAAGAGAAATTCACCGAATCCAACAACCGCTTCAAAAACAACGGCTACACGGTGGCGAAAGCAAATTACAGCTGGTGGAATCCGCTCCGCTACATCGTCATGAATCATGCCCGCAGATTCGGGAACATCTGCCAGCTGTTCGGCTGGGCCGCCTGGTGTTCCCCCTGCGAGTGTGCCGTGTGCAAAAAGAAAAGAGGTGCAAAGTGAAAATTGTATCCCTTGTGTCCATGACGTTTGCAGCCGTGCTTCTTCTGACCGGATGCGGTCACAACGCCATTCAGTATGGGGACGGCATCGGCTTTGACGTCGGAATCAATCCCAACAACTACATGCTGTCCTTGAACCTGCGGTATGGCAAAATCCTTTCCGCCGTTGTCCGTGACAATGTCAAATTGGAACTTTCCGGCAAAGCCGACGCCAATGGGATGACTGGAGACTCAAACACCGCCGGGGCAAGTTCCGATGGCAATCTCAAGATCCAAATCGGCCGTCAGATCAACGGTGCAACTGTCGATCTGGTGAAGGCCGGAACCGATTCCGAAAAAATCATCGAAAACCTGAAATAGCTTCAAACACTCTGAAAGGAAACCTCATCATGACGAAAAAACAGAAAATCACTGCAATCCTCGCACTCGCAATCGCCTTTGGTCTCGGCATGGCGGTGATGTGCGGATGCTCTTACTTCACCCAGGAAAAGGTCGCCGAAATCCACAAAACGGTCGGGACCATTCTGGATATCGCCTACACCTCCGGCGGCGCTGTTCTTGTCGAACAGAAGATCGACCAGCTCGTCGCCGACGGCAAGATCACACCTCAACAGGGAGAAATGCTCAAGGAAGCCTCCCGGCGTTCTTACGAGGCTCTGCAGGCAAAACTTGCGGAGCTTTCAGTCAAAGACGTGGCCGTCGAAGTTTCCGAGTAAAAATGAAGCCCGGCTGGGAGCTAGCTTTCCGGCCGGGCTTTTCGTTTCAGCAGAAATGGACAATACCCCACGCCGTTATTCGCGCACAAAAGCCTCTGTGGCGGCGAACAGTTTTTCTGACGATCAGG
>OGOX01001043.1_pt1 | contig 18908 bp, 22 predicted proteins | sample 1552761 | NCBI WGS metagenome assembly OGOX01 (sample SAMEA2580212, study PRJEB22360) | human gut metagenome | biome: human gut; feature: human-associated habitat; material: faeces | place: Denmark | collected 2008/2010
ATCGCGGATTCAGGTGCTGGTACTGAATTCACCGGGAGGCACCCGGCACCATGCACTTCAATAGATTCTCTCTACATTATGGATATTCTTTCAGAATATCCCACGCAGACTTTGTGTAAATGTTAACAAATGTGCGTTTTATTTGATCTGATTCGCTGTTTGAGCATCCAAAACAACGGTATATATAATCCTTTACTATATGACATATGTGAGGAAAAATGGGTTTTCGTAGCGCATCAATTCTTACGTTGATTATTAGTGGGATTATTATCGGGTGCACTGATGCTGTATCGACAAATTATCATGACCGTACATCATATTACTCCGATAAAGCAATAGAGACACAGTATGTGAGTTCATCTGAACGTACTTCTGATGTTAGTGAGGATATCCGTCTGTATGCCCATCAAATCAAGAGCGCCATCGAAAAACAGTTCGGGGATGCGAGTAAGTATTCAGGAAAAGAGTGTACACTGAGAATGCATATGGCCCCGAATGGCCTTCTACTGGAGGTTAAAAGAGAAAGTGGAGACCTCGATTTATGTCGTGAAGCGATGAATGCGATAAAGAATGCTGATATACCTGCCCCCCCTTCGCCGGAAGTATATAAAGTATTTCAAAATGGGGTGCTGGATTTTAAACCCTGATATTTATTGTTTTGTAATAAACGGTTTCGGCTTAGGTTTGTTCTGACACAACTACGGCACTGAGCTAAATTTAGCGGATAGTCAGCTCTGAGCCAGTGGCGGACGTAACAACTACTATTGCTGAGATTTTAATGGATTGAGGAGCAAGAAGTGGGATTAAAGAAAATCGTTATGTTGACTTTTTGGGTCGGTTTTGTTGCGGGATGCACACCTTTACACCCTTCAGATTGCCACAAAACTACTGCTACAGGTAGTTGCAGTTCAGGACGCTGGGATGATCAGGATGAATGGGGGGCGCAAGCGCGGGGAATCAGAGCTGCAATTAATGCCAAACTTGATGAGCCGCATAACTGGAAAGGGAAAAAATGCAGGTTGCATATGGAATTCTCTCAGGATGGCACGGCGTTAAAAATATCTACCAGTAACGGTGATAAAGCCTATTGCGAAGCGATAAAGTCCGCAGCTCATAAAGCCAAATTTCCGGCCTTCAACAATCCGGAAGTCTACAGAGATTTTCAGAAATCTGGCTTTGACATGCGAGGTTAGCTCTTCAATTACTATATCTCATTCATAGCAAACTGACAGATTTGATGATGTTCTATATACGAAACCTGTGATGTCAAGTCTGAGCTAATACAAATAAACATAATATCAGAGAAATACATTTTATTAGCTCGCTACGGCGAGCTTTTTATATTGCATCGTCTCCAGCATATATATCAATTAAGGCTCTGATTGATGTGTCTGAAAGCCTACACATAATAACTATGCCATCCGTTCCGTGCGGAGGTGAGGCTATGAAATCCATGGACAAAATTTCAACAGGCATTGCCTACGGCACCTCCGCAGGCAGTGCTGGCTACTGGTTTTTACAGCTGCTCGATAAAGTCACGCCCTCACAGTGGGCAGCAATAGGTGTGCTGGGTAGTCTGGTATTTGGCCTGCTGACGTATCTAACAAACCTTTATTTCAAGATTAGAGAAGACAAGCGTAAGGCTGCGCGGGGAGAGTAATTCAATGACTCAAAACTATGAACTGGTTGTGAAAGGAGCCCGCAATTACGAGGATAAAGTTGCGGTAACTGTAGCATTACAGGACAAAGAACGCTTTGACGGTGAAATTTTTGACATGGTCATCACCATGGACTGTGTTGAAGGTGCCGCGCTGGAGTTTTATGAGGCAGCAGCCAGAATGAGCGCCAGGCAGGTCTTCCTGGGAGTGTCAGAAAAATTGTCAGAAAAAGTTGAGTCTTATCTGCAGCATCAGTACTCCATTAAGATTGAAAATCCTGCCAATAAACACGATCGTCCTCATCTTGCGGGTTATGGTAGTGCAGTTAAAACCAGCACCGGGCGCGCAGAGCAGGAAAAAAACGCCGTGGATGACATAAGTCGTGCGGTGGTTACTGTGGAGTTTCCGGGGCACGTGGCGTCAAGAGTGAAAGTTGGGAATGGTGGTGCTCCTGTGCTGACGAAAATAATCGGCAGCAAGGTCAGTGTCTGGCTTGATGATGAAGAAGTGTTGTCGCTTATGTACAAAGAAGATTACGACCCGGTAATAACAACTTTCAGTGATCACGAAGCAAGGGCAAGAGAGTACGCTTTATCGGTATTTGCAGCGATGCGAGCCGGGAATTAGCGACAACACCGTCACGAAAATGAGAAAGTACCTGCCACTCCTTATAAATATCTATGAGCGCAAAAATCAAATACGGTCTGTCAGCTGCCGTTCTGGCGCTGATTGCTGCAGGCGCATCTGCTCCTCAGATACTTGACCAGTTTCTGGATGAAAAAGAAGGTAATCACACAACGGCATACCGTGATGGTTCTGGCATATGGACCATCTGTCGTGGTGCCACAATGGTGGATGGTAAGCCCGTCATACCGAGAATGAAGCTGTCGAAGGAAAAATGCGACCAGGTTAACGCTATTGAACGTGATAAGGCGCTGACATGGGTGGAGCGCAATATTAAAGTACCACTGACTGAACCACAGAAAGCGGGTATCGCCTCATTTTGTCCCTATAACATTGGCCCAGGTAAGTGTTTTCCGTCGACATTTTATAAGCGGCTGAATGCTGGTGATCGAAAAGGCGCCTGCGAGGCGATTCGCTGGTGGATTAAGGATGGTGGCAGAGACTGCCGTATTCGTTCCAATAGCTGCTTCGGGCAAGTTTCGCGTCGGGACCAAGAAAGTGTGCTGGCGTGCTGGGGGATAGACCAGTGAATAACATGTTTGCTAATGCTTGGTTGAAAGTTGCCACGGTTTCGGCTCTCCTCATTGCCTCATTTGTTGCAGGGAGTGTGTGGACGGAACGAGCATGGGAAAAGAAATGGGCGGATCGTAATAGTGAAGAATCCTCTCAGGCTGTGAACGCTCAGATAGCTGCTCGTATGATTGAACAAGGGCGAGTGATCGCTCGTGATGAGGCTGTTAAAAATGCACAAGAACAGGCTGCAAAAGCGGCTGCGAATGTTGCTGGCCTGTCTGCCACTGTTAACCAGCTGCGCACCGAAGCAACAAAACTTACCGTCCGCTTGGACGCTGCAAAGCACACCTCAGGTCTTGCCGTTGCCGTCGGAAGCAAAACAACCGCCACCAACGCCGCGATGCTTGCCGACATGCTCGGAAGTATTGCAGAAGAAGCTAGATACTATGCTGGGCGAGCTGATGAAAGTTACTTGGCTGGAATGACATGTGAACACATTTACGGCTCAGTGAGGGACTCAAGTAGTGTTAAATAGCTGGTATGATGATGTTGAGAAGGCGGCATAGCAGGAGCTGTAATCGACGAGTGCTAATCTAGCACAATTGAGTTCACAAATTGTCTACTTTTGCTATATTGCAACCGATGCCAACAGCCTTTTTTGAGCAAAAATCATAAATGTTATCGTGTTGGCAGTTTTTTTCTTTGACGACACGGAATGATTTTATGTCAGAAGTAGCTGTTGAACTTGAAGAGGATTCTTGGCCTGATTTTTTCCCGGTTGGAGTACCGCCGAAATCAGCCGTCCCTGCTGAGGGCGAGTTTTTCCGTTTGGTAAGGTCTAATCCACCAACCCCTGCATGTTTCCTCTCTACACATGAAGAGTATCCGCAGCGGCACAAAAAGTATCGTGGGGAAGCACTTCAGTGTGTCTATGGAACATCATTCTTTTCAGAATCGCGCGGGGCTACGGATGCAAAAGCTAAATTTCCTGCAGCTCTTGGTCATCGACTCGTTGCTAGTGGTCAGGTCACCCCCGTTTTCGGAGTAATGAAAAAAACATTTGCCGATCCAGCGCACTACACAATTTGGCTTAAGCGTAATTGTGCTATTCATGAACATTTTCACTGTATAGGAGAAGGCGTATGAGTAACGTTTTTCTACCTAATACAATGATGGGCACTCTATGTTACAAAAGAGTTTATGAGTTCTTCGAAGAGCCTCGCTTCTTTTCAGTTGAAAATGAAGTTAGTACACTTTTTATCGTTTACTGGATTGGTGAGGATGATGAATGTGATAGTTGGTTTATCATACCAATTTCTCCAGGGCGATTAGAGTTGATTGAAAGAAAAAGAATATGTATCCGTGATGCTTTGATTAATCAGGAGCAAAACTTTTTCTATGAAGCCCATATACCATACGATCGTACAGGCAAAGTGACTTGGCTGAGTAAAAACTTGGTTGATATATTTGAAATACCTTTGCCTGTTTCTGAACTATATATAAGTTCGGTAGTTCCAGTAATGCCAAATGGTAAACTGGGCGAGGCTATTACTTACTCAACTCATGAGATCCATTTAGAAAAAAGCTCAAAGAAAAGTGCAAAAAATTTGGTTTTAAGTCATGTGTCAAACGTATGCGACAGATTCAGCGATCTTTATGACAGAATGCTGGAGATGGCAAAGTGCAAAGATAAATTACGTCCTGTCGATGCGCGGCCTGGTTCCTTTATCATTTCTTTTAAAGCTGAGAAATTACATTCCTTTGAAGACACTTTTAAAGAATTAAGCAGGCTGATAGAACTTAGAGCTGATATTATTCCTTTTGTTTTCGAAAAGGGTATTGATGTTCCAGCTTTGACAGATCTCTTACAATCCATAGTTGAAACCGGAACGAATATGGAACTCAAAAGCAACCAGACAGGTGAATTAGCTTTTGTTATTACAAAGGCTGGTGCTGAGTTCTATTTAAAAAAATTATCACGTCTTTCTACCTCATTGGTTGGAGGGCATCAAATACCTCAAGCAGATGTCCTCGAGACAGTTTATAAATTAGTGGAAATTGTTTGGAGTGGCGAACCACTTACTCCTATTAATACTGGTTTGCAAGATAGACATATCTACTATTATAAGCATGCAGCTAAAGTTTTGGGATTACTTGATAGCTTTGGTAATGTCACAACGTCTGGTCAACAACTCGTACAAAGTGATGAGATGACTAGACATAAAATTGCAGCGAGAAAATTTGAAGTGAGTCATGTGGGATGGGCTTGGATAAATTGGGCCAGTGTTGAACATTTATCCCAAATTGATCCTGACAGCGCTTTAGACTTTCTATTGGAGCAATGCCACTCTTTAAGTCGTGATACTATTGAACGACGTGCTACAACTATTAAACACTGGTGCCGTGAATTGAAAAATTATTATACACCTCTGTAAAGGATAATTTTCGTAGTTAACAATGAACCACTGACGTCTGTCGGTGGTTTTTTAATAGATAATTTCCCACTTATCCACTTGATTTTTGATGGGTCCTCCAAGTGGGGGGCCTGCCACGGGGCGGGAGCGTCGCGGAAAAAGGCTAGTTTTTACATTTCCATGGCGGCGGCAGCATGTTTGGTAATTTATTGATAATTAAAAGTTATTTCTCTTTTCAGCTGTACAATATTTTTTTCTCCCTGTCATTAGACTAGTTTGCAATTAATTGAAATATATAAATAAACCTGATTTTCACCTGCCAGATGGAGTTGCTTATGTCAAATGTGAGCGGGATCGGTGATGCTTATTACTGGAGTGTTTTTAAAATCGCCGAGGCCTTTGGGCTTCACCGGGACACAGTAAAAAAACGGCTCCTCGCGGCCAACACTCCTGTGGCTGCGACTGTCAGGGGGAACCCCGTTTACGCCCTGCAGCATGTCGGGCCCGCCCTGTTTAGTGTGAAGCATGAGGCAGCAGACTCTGTTCATGATCCATCCCGTATGGAGCCGAAAGAGAGAAAGGACTGGTACCAGTCTGAAAATGAAAGGATCAAGCTGGAAAAGGAGCAGCGAAAACTCATCCCAGTTGATGAAGTAGTCATCGTCTATTCGTCCATGAGAAAGGCTGTCGTCCAGGTTCTGGAGACAATTCCGGATGTTCTTGAACGCGATTGCGCCCTGACTCCTCAGGCCGTCGGCGTTGTACAGCAGGCCATTGATGACCTGCGATACACTCTTCAGGAAAAATCCTACGAGGCTTGTGCTGCTGAATTAATTCCTGATGAGGAAGGAGAGAGTCTCTAGGAGGAATAATGGGTTTTTCATCAGCCCGAAATTTGGGAAGGGACATATCGGCAGGATTTTCCCCACCACGTCGCATGCCGATTTCGGAGGCTGTTAAAAAATTCATGCGTGTTCCCAAGGGGGCTGGTAACTCGGTGCCATGGGATCCTGAACTGACACCCTACATCATTGAGCCCATGAACTGCCTGGCATCGCGTGAATACGATGCGGTGATTTTTGTTGGTCCTGCGCGAACAGGGAAGACCATTGGTCTGATCGATGGATGGATTGTCTATACCATCGTTTGCGATCCTTCGGACATGCTCGTTGTGCAGATGACCGAAGATAAGGCCCGCGAGCATTCTAAAAAGCGCCTCGACAGAACGTTCAGAAGCAGTGCGGCGGTAAAGAAAAGAATGAGTCCACGTCGTAACGACAATAATGTCCATGATAAGACGTTCAGGGATGGCTCGTTCCTTAAAATTGGTTGGCCCTCGGTCAACATTATGTCGTCGTCGGATTACCGGTTTGTCGCCTTAACCGATTACGACCGTTTTCCGGAGAATATCGACAGCGAGGGTGATGGTTTCTCCCTGGCCTCAAAACGTACCACCACATTTATGTCCGCCGGGATGACTCTGGTGGAGAGCTCGCCGGGACGTGACATCTGCGACAGCAAATGGCGACGTAAGTCGCCTCATGAAGCGCCACCGACGACTGGTATTCTTTCCCTTTACAATCGTGGTGACCGCCGCCGCTGGTACTGGCCATGTCCGCACTGCGGTGAATATTTTCAGCCAGCTATGGATGCCATGACCGGCTACCGTAATGAACCGGATCCCTTTAAAGCCAGTGAGGCGGCGTATCTACTTTGCCCGCACTGCAGCGGCATTATCACTGCGGAGAAAAAGCGTGAGCTCAATAGTGCAGGAGTCTGGTTGCGTGAAGGTCAGGTCATTGATCGTAACGGCAACGTTTCCGGTGAACCGCGCCGCTCCCGTATCGCCAGTTTCTGGATGGAAGGGCCAGCTGCTGCGTATCAGACCTGGGCGCAACTGGTTTACAAATTACTGACTGCAGAACAGGAGTATGAAGCGACAGGAAGTGAAGAAACACTCAGGGCGGTTATCAACACCGACTGGGGATTACCTTATCTTCCCCGCGCCAGCATGGAGCAACGAAAAAGTGAACTGCTTGAGCAGCGGGCAGAGCCAGTTCCTTCCCGCAGTGTGCCAGATGGCGTTAATTTCCTTGTGGCGACAGTGGATGTGCAGGCGGGACGTCATCGCCGTTTTGTGGTTCAGGTAACGGGCTATGGCAGCCGTGGCGAACGCTGGATTATTGATCGTTACAACATCACGCAGTCATTGCGCAGTGACTGCGACGGGGAGAGCCAGCGAATTGATCCGGCCAGCTATCCGGAAGACTGGGATGTCCTGCTGACGGATGTTTTTCATAAAAGCTGGCCGCTGGCCTCCGATCCTTCTCAACAAATGCGACTGATGGCAATGGCGGTGGACTCCGGCGGTGAAGACGGGGTCACTGATAATGCCTATAAATTCTGGCGTCGTTGCCGTCGTGATGGCCTTGGTAAACGTATTTACCTGTTTAAGGGCGACAGCATCCGGCGCGCAAAACTGATCAGCCGTACATTCCCTGATAACACCGGACGAACGGGCCGCCGGGCGCAGGCCGCAGGTGATGTGCCGCTCTGGCTTCTTCAGACGGATGCCCTGAAAGACCGGGTGAATAACGCGTTATGGCGTGACTCGCCAGGTCCAGGCTATGTGCATTTCCCTGACTGGCTGGGGAGCTGGTTTTACGACGAACTGACGTATGAAGAGCGGAGCAGTGACGGGAAATGGAGTAAGCCGGGTCGCGGTGCCAACGAAGCTTTTGACCTGATGGTGTATGCCGAGGCTCTGGTCATTCTGCATGGATACGAAAAGATCCGCTGGCCGGATGCACCGGAGTGGGCGAGCCGGGAAACCTGGCTGGAGTGTGTCCCGGACAGTACCGAACCGTCATCCTCACCGGAACCGGTATCCACGCCTGTTAAAAAACAAAAACGGAAGAAAACAGTAACTGACGATGTTAACCCCTGGCTGACTTCCGGAGGATGGTTATGAACCAGAATGATATCGAAGCCATGATTCAGCGTTATACGGAAGCTGAAATGGCGGTGCTGGACGGAAAATCCGTCACCTTTAATGGTCAGCAGATGACCATGGAAAACTTATCTGAGATCCGGCAGGGACGGCAGGAGTGGGAGCGCCGCCTTGCGGCTCTGATTACACGACGACGGGGGCATCCCGGGTATCGGCTGGCGAGGTTCTGATGGCAATTCTTGATGATGTGATTGGCGTTTTTTCACCAGGATGGAAAGCGGCAAGGCTGCGTTCCCGTGCGGTGATCCAGGCTTATGAGGCCGTAAAAACGACGCGGACACACAAAGCCCGACGGGAGAACCGAACTGCCGACCAGTTAAGCCAGTACGGGGCCGTGTCGTTACGTGAGCAGGCCCGTTACCTTGATAACAACCACGATCTGGTTATTGGTGTATTTGACAAGCTGGAAGAACGGGTGGTGGGGAAAAACGGGATTATTGTCGAGCCACATCCGGTATTACGCAATGGGGCCATTGCCCGTGACCTGGCTGCGGAGATTCGCACCCGATGGAGTGAATGGTCTGTCAGCCCGGAAGTCACCGGGCAGTTTACCCGTCCGATGCTGGAACGTCTGATGCTTCGTACCTGGCTGCGCGATGGTGAGGTGTTTGCCCAGATGGTTTCCGGGCGCATAAACAGCCTGACGCCTTCTGCCGGTGTTCATTTCTGGCTGGAGGCGCTCGAGCCGGACTTTATTCCCATGACCAGTGATGAGAGCAACAGGCTGAATCAGGGCGTGTTTGTTGATGACTGGGGGCGTCCCGAAAAATATCTGGTGTATAAAAGCCGTCCCGTATCCGGACGGCAGATGGAAACCAAAGAAGTGGATGCAGAGCGAATGCTGCATCTTAAATTTGTTCGCCGTCTGCACCAGATGCGCGGGACGTCTTTATTGTCCGGTGTGCTGATCCGCCTCAGTGCCCTGAAAGAGTATGAAGATTCTGAGCTGACTGCAGCAAGGATCGCCGCTGCTCTGGGGATGTACATCCGGAAAGGCGACGGGCAGAGCTATGAAGCGGATGGTAATGGCAGCAAGGATAAGGAACGCGAGCTTACCATTCAGCCAGGCATTATTTACGATGATCTGAAACCCGGCGAAGAAATCGGAATGGTGAAGTCGGATCGCCCAAATCCTAACCTTGAAACTTTTCGTAATGGTCAGTTGCGTGCCGTGGCGGCGGGCAGTCGTCTGAGTTTTTCCAGTACAGCGCGCAACTATAACGGCACTTACAGCGCCCAGCGTCAGGAGCTGGTTGAATCCACTGATGGCTACCTGATCCTGCAGGACTGGTTTATTGGTGCCGTCACCCGTCCGATGTATCGTGCCTGGCTGAAACAGGCTGTGGCATCCGGTGTTATCAGGCTACCCCGCGATCTTGACCTTTCTTCACTGTATACCGCGGTGTATTCCGGACCGGTGATGCCGTGGATTGACCCTGTTAAGGAGGCTGAGGCCTGGAAAATCCAGATTCGTGGTGGAGCGGCGACAGAATCAGACTGGGTACGTGCTGGTGGTCGTAATCCGGATGATGTCAAACGTCGGCGCAAGGCCGAAATTGATGAAAACCGCAAGCTGGATCTGGTATTTGATACCGATCCGGCCAGTGATAAAGGAGGCAGCAGTGCCGCAACGAAACGACAGGAGCCGCAGCACACCGACGACCAGTCCGAAGAATAATTCCTGGTTCAGGATGCAGGCTGGTCACCAGAGTGACGCGGATATTTATATTTATGACGAGATTGGTTTCTGGGGTGTTACAGCGAAGCAGTTTATCAGTGATCTGAATGCACTGGGCGATATCACCCATATTAATCTCCATATTAATTCACCGGGTGGCGATGTCTTTGAAGGCATCGCCATTTTTAATGCACTGAAAACACATGGTGCGTCCATTACCGTTTATGTCGACGGTGTGGCGGCGTCAATGGCGTCGGTCATTGCGATGGTGGGAAACCCGGTCATTATGCCGGAAAACACCTTCATGATGATTCATAAACCATTTGGCTTTACGGGCGGTGATGCGGAGGACATGCGCACCTATGCCGACCTGCTCGATAAAGTTGAGGCGGTTCTGTTACCCGCTTATGCACAGAAAACCGGGAAAACCACCGATGAAATTGCTGCCATGCTGGCGGATGAGACCTGGATGTCCGGTGCCGAATGTCTGGCACAGGGATTTGCTGATCAGGTAACGCCAGCCGTTAAGGCAATGGCATGTATTCAGTCAAAACGTACAGAGGAATTTAAAAAGATGCCGGAATCCATTCGAAACATGATTACTCCGCCACGCAACAGTGCTCCACGCGTACAGGATAATGAACCTGAAGCCTCCCGGACGCCAGTGCAGGCAGCAGCACCCGTGGTGGATGAAAACAGCATCCGTGCGCAGGTACTGGCAGAGCAAAAAGCGCGTGTAAACGGTATTAATGATCTGTTTGCCATGTTTGGCGGGCGTTATCAGACGCTGCAGGCTCAGTGTCTTGCCGATCCTGAATGTTCGCTGGAGCAGGCCCGCGAAAAGCTGTTGAACGAGATGGGGCGCGAGTCCACGCCATCCAATAAAAATACCCCGGCTCATATTTATGCCGGTAACGGTAATTTTGTGGGGGACGGGATCCGCCAGGCGCTGATGGCGCGTGCCGGATTTGAAAAAACCGAACGTGATAATGTCTACAACGGGATGACCCTGCGTGAATATGCCCGTATGTCACTGACTGAACGGGGTATTGGGGTTTCCAGTTATAACCCGATGCAGATGGTCGGTGCGGCGTTCACACACAGTACGTCTGACTTCGGTAATATTCTGCTGGATGTTGCGAACAAAGCCATTCTGCAGGGCTGGGAAGATGCCCCTGAAACCTATGAACAGTGGACGCGGAAAGGTCAGTTGTCTGATTTTAAAATTGCCCATCGTGTGGGTATGGGGGGCTTCAGTGCTCTGCGTCAGGTGCGTGAAGGGGCGGAATATAAATACGTCACCACCGGAGATAAACAGGCCACTATTGCACTGGCGACCTATGGCGAGCTGTTCAGTATCACCCGTCAGGCCATTATCAATGATGATCTGAATATGCTGACCGATGTCCCGATGAAGCTGGGCCGTGCGGCGAAATCCACTATTGCCGATCTGGTTTATGCCATTCTGACGTCTAACCCGAAAATCTCCACAGATAATGTAAGTCTGTTCGATAAAGCGAAACATACAAACGTACTGGAGAGCGCTGCAATGGACGTGGCATCGCTGGATAAAGCCCGCCAGTTGATGCGCGTTCAGAAAGAGGGGGAGCGTCATCTGAATATTCGTCCTGCGTTCGTACTGGTACCGACGGCGATGGAGTCTGTTGCTAACCAGGTCATTCGCTCCTCAAGTGTCAAGGGGGCTGACATTAACGCCGGTATTATTAACCCGGTGAAAGATTTTGCGACCGTTATTGCAGAGCCTCGTCTTGATGATAACAGCCAGACCACCTTCTACCTGGCTGCGTCAAAAGGCTCCGATACGATTGAAGTGGCTTATCTCAACGGTGTGGATACGCCATATATTGATCAGATGGAGGGCTTCAGTGTGGATGGCGTGACAACGAAAGTGCGTATTGACGCCGGTGTCGCGCCAGTTGATCACCGCGGTCTGGTGAAATGTACGGCGTAAACGTCGCAGACAACAACTCTGATGGCCCGTAAGGGCTTTTTTTGTACCTGAAATCAGCCCCTGAACGGGGCTGTGCGGAGACAGTTATGGCAAAGAATTTTGTAGAAGAAGGAAAAACGGTGGCGATTGTTGCCAGTGCAGCCATCAGTAGCGGAGATCTGGTGCAGGTGGGTGATGTTTTTGCGGTGGCGCTGACCGATATTCCACAGGGTGAAACAGGCGACGGCATGACCGAAGGTGTGTTTATGCTACCTAAGCTGAAAACGGATGACATGAAAACGGGTAAGAAGGTTTATCTGAAGTCCGGAAAAGTTCAGCTGACTAACAGCGGCTCTGATCCGCTGGTCGGGGTTGTCTGGGCAGATGCCGGAACCAGTGCAGAAGAAGTGCCGGTAAAACTCAATGTCTGATCCCTTTTCCCGGCTGGCAGCGCGTATGGATGCGATCACGGTCAGAAAGATGGGAAAGACAGCCTCGATTAATGATGCCGATATGACTGTGATCCCGGGAGAAACACTGGCAGAGCTGAATGCTCTGTCCGGACCTGCGGTCTCTCTGGTGGTGTTTTCTTCGGGATACCGCCCACGGCGCGGGGATCGCGTTGTTTATGACGGACAACAATGGACGGTCACACGGCATGAACGTTTTAACGGTAAGCCAATGATCTTTATTGAGTAAAGAGGTGTGGGATGAAGGGGCTTGAGAATGCCATCCGTAATCTGAACAGCCTTGATACCCGTATGGTGCCACAGGCCAGCGCATGGGCGATAAACCGTGTGGCACAGAAAGCGGTCTCGGTCGCCACCCGGCAGGTTGCCGGGAATACCGTTGCGGGAGATAACCAGGTGAAAGGGATCCCCCTGAAACTGGTACGTCAGCGTGTCCGGGTGTTGAAAGCCAGTCCGTCAGGAAAAATGACGGCCAGGATCCGCGTTAACCGGGGCAATCTGCCCGCTATTAAGCTGGGGACAGCCCGGGTCAGACTGGCCCGGCGTGGTGGAAAACTGCAGTACCGTGGCAGTGTGCTGAAGGTGGGTAAATATCTTTTCCGGGATGCGTTTATTCAGCAACTGGCGAATGGTCGCTGGCATGTGATGCGGCGTATTGATGGTAAAAATCGTTACCCCATTGATGTGGTGAAAGTCCCGCTGTCCGGACCGCTGACACAGGCATTTGAAGATGCCCGCGACCGCATTATTGCTGCGGAAATGCCGAAACAGCTGGGGTATGCACTGAAACAACAACTGAGGTTATGGCTGACCCGATGAACCGACATACACAAATCCGCCAGGCCGTACTGGCACGCCTTCGGGAACAGTGTGGAGACAGCGCCACGTTTTTTGACGGGCTTCCGGCATTTATTGATGCGCAGGAACTGCCTGCCGTGGCGGTGTGGCTGAGTGATGCTCAGTACACCGGAAAAATGACGGATGAAGATGACTGGCAGGCTGTTCTGCATATTGCTGTCTTCATTCGGGCACAGGCACCGGATTCAGAGCTGGATATGTGGATGGAGAGCACCATTTTCCCGGCTCTGAATGATATACCGGCACTTTCCGGACTCATCGACACCCTGATCCCTCTCGGTTTTAACTATCAACGTGATAATGAGATGGCCACCTGGGCGATGGCGGAAATCACGTACCAGATCACGTACACGAATTAAAGGAGGTGGCAATGACCACACCAAATCCACTGGCAAAAACGAAAGGTGCGGGAACGACGTTCTGGATGTACACCGGCAAGGGCGATGCGTTTGCGAACCCTTTATCGGACACTGACTGGCTGCGTCTTGCGATGGTGAAGGATCTGCAACCTGGCGAAATGACCGCTGATGCAGAAGATGACACTTATCTCGATGATGAAGATGCAGACTGGAAAACGACAACCCAGGGGCAGAAATCCGTCGGTGATACTTCGGCGACGCTGGCCTGGCGTCCGGGTGACAGCGGGCAGAAAAAACTGGTTCAGTTGTTCGACTCCGGTGAAGTCTGCGCGTTTCGTATCAAATATCCCAACGGCACTGTTGATGTTTTCCGTGGCTGGCTGAGCTCACTGGGTAAAACCATTGCCTCAAAAGACGTGATGACCCGCACAGTGAAAATCAGCGGTGTGGGGCGTCCGCATCTGGCAGAGGAAGGCACTGAAACAGTGAGCGTTACCGGGCTGACGGTGGCACCAGCATCTGCCAGTGTAAAAGTGGGAGCAACCACCACGCTGACCTTTACAGTAAAACCTGACGGAGCCAGTGACAAAGCGATCAGTGTACATTCGACAGATCCACAGACTGCCACGGTGACCCTGAACGGGCTTGTGGCCACGGTGAAAGGCGTGAAGCAGGGCAGTGTCAGCATTGTGGGCATGACTTCTGACGGCGATTTTGTGGCCGTGGCTGCGGTGGCTGTCAGCGCCGCAGGTTAACAGGACGATACTCATCATTTGCCCCGGTTATCCGGGGCTTTTTTGCAGGTGGAGAACATGATGTTTCTGAAACAGGGCACGTTTAATTATGAAAAACAGTCCGTGGTGCTCAGTGAGCTGTCCGGGCTGCAGAGAATTGAATATCTGGCGTTTGTTCAGCAGCGAACGGCAAAGTTTGATGCCGGGGAGGGAGAACTGCCGGAGGCTGAACGACAGATTGCTTTTCTGCGGATGGGGATGGATATCAATGCCTGGCTGGTTTCCCGCTCACTGTGGAATGCGGATCAGTCTAAGGATGTAGAGACGCTTTGCGCATCCGTTATTACAACATGGTCGTATGATGCCCTGGGTGCGGGGGCGGAGATGGTTCTGTCGCTGAGCGGTATGGGGGCCATTGATAATGCCGGGGATGATGAGCATGAGGCGCTGACGCCGGAAAAGTCCTGACGCGGGAAATGCAGTTTGTCATGCGGCTTGCCCGGGAGTTCCGGCGGGCAGACTGGCGGCGGATGCTGTCGGAAATGTCGGCCACTGAGCTTGGTGAGTGGGGCGATTATTTCCGGATGCAGAGCTTCAGTGATGTGTGGATGGATGCGCAGTTTGCCTCGCTGAAGGCATTGATCGTGAGAATGGTGTCCGGCAGCAGTGATGCTGCGGTGGCTGATTTCAGCCTTTTACCGGAAGAGAACGGGATACCGGAGCGAACGGACGAAGAACTGATGCATCTTGGAGAAGGTATTTCCGGAGGTGTGCGTTATGGACCAGATAGCCAACCTGGTCATTGATTTGGGGATTGATGCGGCAGAGTTTAAAAATGAAATTCCCCGTATCAAAAACCTTCTGAATGGTGCAGCCAGCGATGCAGAACGGTCTTCTGCCCGTATGCAGCGTTTTATGGAGCGTCAGACTCAGGCCGCCCGGCAGACAATGCAGGCGGCTTCTTCGGGTGGACAAGGCGCAACCCCTCATGCCGCCACTGTTCCGGTAAGGCGGGGGGTTTCTCCGGCGCCACCAGCCGCATCCGTCCATGCGCAGACGGTGGAGAAGAGCGCACAGGCTCATGAACGCATGGCCCGCGAGGTGGAGCAAACCCGCCAGCGTATGGAGGCACTGAGCCAGAAAATGCGCGAGGAACAGGCGCAGGCCATGGCTCTGGCGGAGGCTCAGGATAAAGCGGCTGCCGCGTTTTATCGTCAGATTGACAGTGTGAAACAGGCCAGTGCGGGGCTGCAGGAATTACAGCGTATTCAGCAGCAGATCCGACAGGCCAGAAACAGTGGCGGGATTGGTCAGCAGGATTATCTGGCGCTGATTTCTGAGGTTACGGCGAAAACCGGTGTTCTTACGCAGGCTGAGGCAGAGGCTACCCGACAGAAAGTGGCGTTTATCCGTCAGCTTAAAGAGCAGGCAACCCGCCAGAATCTTTCTTCTTCTGAGTTGCTTCGTGCCAAGGCAGCCCAGCTGGGGGTAAGCAGTGCTGCAGAAGTGTATATCCGCAAAATGGAGCAGGCAGGAAAAGCCACGCATTCGCTGGGTCTGAAAAGTGCAGCGGCCCGCCAGGAGATAGGCGTTCTGATAGGTGAACTGGCTCGCGGCAATTTAGGTGCGCTGAGGGGATCCGGGATAACGCTGGCTAACCGTGCCGGATGGATAGACACACTGATGTCACCGAAAGGCATGATGCTGGGCGGGGTTATTGGCGGTATTGCCGCGGCCGTCTATGGTCTGGGTAAAGCCTGGTATGATGGTCAGAAGGAGGGGGAAGAATTTAACCGCCAGTTGTCGCTGACGGGGCATTATGCCGGAGTCACTGCCGGGCAGCTGTGGACGCTCAGTCGTGCTATTTCCGGGAATGGTATTACGCAACATGCTGCAGCCGGTGCGCTGGCTCAGGTGGTGGGGAGTGGTGCATTTCGTGGAAACGATATCGGTATGGTGGCGAGAGCTGCCGCACAGATGGAGCGATCGGTTGGCCAGTCGGTCAGCGATACCATAAATCAGTTTAAGCGGCTGAAGGATGATCCTGTAAATGCCGCGAAGGCTCTGGACAATGAGCTGCATTTTCTTACTGCCACTCAGCTTGAGCAGATACGCGTCCTTGGGGAACAGGGGCGGTCCAGTGATGCGGCACGGATAGCCATGTCTGCACTGGCAGAGGAAACCGGTCGGCGTACTGCGGATATTGATAATAACCTCAATGCGCTGGGCAGTACGCTGAAGTATCTGTCTGATTTATGGAGTCGTTTCTGGGATGCGGCCATGAATATTGGTCGTGAAGACTCGCTGGATGAACAGATTTCCGCTTTACAGGAGAAAGTGTCGCGGGCGAAAAGACTCCCCTGGACGGCATCATCTTCTCAGGTTGAGTACGATCAGCAGCGTCTTAACGAGCTTCAGGAGAAAAAACGCCAGAAGGATTTGCAGGATGCAAAAGAGCAGGCAGAGCGGAATTATCAGGAGCAACAGAAACGCCGTAATGCTGAAAATGCTGCACTGAACCGGATGAATGAAACGGAAGCAGCACGACATCAGCGTGAAATTGCGCGTATTAATGCCATGCAGTACGCCGATCAGGCTGTCAGGGATGCGGCGATACAACGTGAAAATGAACGTTACGAGAAAGCCCTGGCATCCGGTAAGAAAAAAACACGCGACCCCCGTAATGATGAGGCCACCCGGTTATTGCTGCAGTACAGTCAGCAACAGGCACAGGTGGAAGGACAGATTGCTGCTGCCAGACAGTCAGCAGGCATTGCCACGGAAAGGATGACAGAAGCGCATAAACAGCTTCTGGCTCTGCAGCAGCGCATCAGCGACCTGGACGGGAAAGAACTGACGGCAGATGAAAAGAGTGTGCTGGCCCGTAAAGATGAACTGATTCAGGCACTGACGCTGCTGGATGTAAAACAGCAGGAGCTTCAGAAACAGACGGCACTCAACGAGCTGAAGAAAAAAACAATTCAGCTGACCAGTCAACTGGCTGAAGAAGAGCGCGCTCAGCGTCAGCAACATGACCTGGATATCGCCACGGTGGGTATGGGTGATCAGCAGCGGCAGCGATATCAGGTACAACTGAGTCTTCGCCAGAAATACCAGCAACAGCTGGAGCAGTTGAGGCGGGATAGTGAGCAGAAAGGAACATATAACACGGATGACTACAGAAAGGCCGAGCAGGCGCTGACGGAGAGCCTGAACCGACAACTGAATGAGAATCGCCGTTACTGGCAACAGCTTGAAGTTGTGCAGGGTAACTGGAAAAACGGAGTCCTGCGTGCATTTCAGGATTTTACCGTGGATGCAGATAATACGGCAGGAACAGCAGAACAGGTGTTCTCGTCAGCCTTCAGCAACATGGGAAATGGCCTGGCAACTTTTGTCACTACCGGCAAACTCAATTTCAAATCCTTCACCTCTTCTGTGCTGTCAGATATGGCGAAAATCCTGGCGCAGGCAACCATGATGAAATCGATAAAAGGGATTGGCAGTGTACTGAGATTTGATCTCAGCAGCCTTTCCCTGAATGCCAATGGGGGGATTTATCAGTCTGCTGATTTGAGTCGTTACAGTGGCACGGTGGTTAACCGTCCGACGTTTTTTGCTTTTGCAAAAGGCGCGGGTGTGATGGGGGAAGCGGGACCTGAAGCCATTCTGCCACTGCGTCGTGGTGCTGACGGTAAGCTGGGGGTTGTGGCGGATATTGGTGGTTCAGGTATGGCGATGTTTGCCCCGCAGTACAACATCGAGATCAATAACGATGGCACGAACGGGCAGATAGGTCCGGCTGCCCTGAAGGTGGTTTATGACCTCGGGAAAAAAGCGGCAGCGGACTTTATGCAACAGCAGGCCCGTGATGGTGGTCGGTTAAGTGGAGCATATCGGTAATGGAGACGTTTCACTGGAAAGTGCGCCCGGATATGAATGTGGTATCAGAGCCGAAAGTGGTGACAGTGAAGCTGGGCGATGGTTATGAACAGCGTCGTGCGGCGGGACTGAATAACCAGTTGTCGACTTACAGCGTGACGATACGTGTTCGTAAATGTGAACACCCATCTTTAAAAGCCTTTCTGGAACGGCACGGTGGCGTCCGCGCATTTCAGTGGACGCCACCTTATGACTGGAAGCCGATCAGGGTGGTTTGTCGTAAATGGTCGGCAAGCGTGGGGGCGTTGTGGGTAACCATAACGGCAGATTTTGAACAGGTCGTGGCATAGGAGTCTCTGATGCAGGATATTCCACAGGAAACACATCATGAGACGACACGCCTCACTCAGTCAGCCCAGGTGGTGCTCTGGGAAATCGATCTGACAGTGGTCGGTGGAGAACGTTATTTTTTCTGTAATGAGCAGAACGAAAAAGGTGAGCCGGTCACCTGGCAGGGGCGACAGTATCAGGCGTATCCCATTCAGGGGACGGGATTTGAACTGAACGGCAAGGGCAGTGCTGCCCGTCCGACACTGACGGTTTCTAACCTGCACGGCATGGTCACCGGGATGGCGGAAGACCTGCAGAGTCTGGTCGGCGGAACGGTGGTCCGGCGTAAGGTTTACGCCCGTTTTCT
>OGOX01001051.1_pt1 | contig 18841 bp, 13 predicted proteins | sample 1552761 | NCBI WGS metagenome assembly OGOX01 (sample SAMEA2580212, study PRJEB22360) | human gut metagenome | biome: human gut; feature: human-associated habitat; material: faeces | place: Denmark | collected 2008/2010
CGTGATGAGTACCGTGGGTTCTACTAATACCACGCGTATTTTAACGGTAGAGTAATCTCACCTGCCCCGGCCGCTGATGACCGGGGTATTTAGCAACACATAAATTAGGACTACTCATTCAATCCAATCATAATCACAGCCCGCTGTAAAATGAATACAGGGATAGCCTGAATGGAGATCTAAATAGCTTGCAAGACGTCGCATACCCGCTTCCTCTGCAACACTATATCCAATAACTGCCATTAGTAAGCCACTATCTTTGGAGTATTGTGTCTGCACCCATGTTTTAATTGAATCGTTAATCGTAATATAATAATCAGCCTGATATTCCATATATTGTATTGGATCACAAAAACAGCCTGCCCCAATCCCAATAGTTCTAACTATTCTGGCTCTATCTCCATAAAATTGGATCCCAGGAAGATTATAAATTTTCAAATTTTTGGCAAAACGTTTGGTAATATTAATGGCACTGTCAGGTTCTATAGCATATACATGGTACATATCATCAGAAGCAACAATATTTGTAACATCCAGTTCTAACTGCTGAGCCAAAGCCTTAGACATTCCGAACGTAGGCTCTCGATCCATGACATCATGGCAACGAATGATTACCAAATTATTTTTATGCAAAAACTCCTTTTTTTGCTCAATTATTTTTAAATAACTGAGTTCACCGCGCGTATAATCCATTATTTTTCTGGCCCATGAAAACTCAAGAACGTCACCCTCCAGATCAGCATAAGAATAAAATGTAGGCTCATGAGTAATAATGATATTGACACCTTCAAAAACAGCCTTTCTTAAAACATCCATTGAGGCAATCCAGCAGGTCCCAATTTTATTAATAAGTGTCGCCTCAGCACCAAAAATAATTTTATCAACAGTTGGTTGCGAAACGGCAACCATTGAATTTAAAAACAATTAAGATCTGCGGCTGTTTTAATATGATGCATTCAACATCCTTCACCGGTTTCATCGGCAATAAAATAATTTCAACATTTCTGGAAAACGTTTTGCCCATGCAGACTCAGAGTGGGTATCACCTCCCCATAGATGATAATCTATAGTTACATTGCGTTGTTTACGGAGACTCACGCATAATTTTTCCGCGCCTGAAATATAGACTTCAGGAAAGTCTTCGCGCATACCACTGGTTTCCAGCGTACCGACATCGAGATATACAGTAAGATCTGCAAAGATATTGTTTTCCTGAATAAAATTCAGCATTGCGCTGTCATTGAACCATAGTGCCGGCGAAAAAACGCCAACTTTTGAAAAAACGTCTAGACGAAGAATTGCGGCAAACAAACTGATGTACGCACCCATAGAACTACCTGCTATCGCTGTATTATTACGATCTGGGAGAGTTCGAAAATTGCTGTCAATATAGTTCTTGAGCGTATTCACAATAAAATCAACATACAACGCACCTTTTCCTCCACTATAATCCACATCAGGGTCCCAGCCAGGTAAGGGAAAAGATGTGTTTCGCGGCCATGGAGAATACTCATCCATACGGCTGAATTTACCATGAGACGATGCATTATCAATCCCCACAATGATAACACCGTCGTATTGGGAATTTGGGAAAAAAGCATCTACCGCCTCAGGTATATCCCATACATGTGGACCAAAAGATACAGATTTATCAAATAAATTTTGCCCATCGTGCATATACAATACAGGGTAACTGACATCAGATTCATAATAGGACGCAGGTAGTAATATTCTTATTTCGCGACTACTTGCCAATTGTGGCATCGGAAAGGATTGCAACACATGATATCGATTCCCATAGTTCTCAATATCGTTCATAATTTAAATTAACCTCAATAAACAAAAGAAATATTACATCTAAGCACTCCCCTACCACATTATATATGGGAGCACTTAGAAATGACTAATATCTATATTTTTATCTTAAAAAGTTTTTTCGCATTCGTAAACATAAGTTGTTCAAACTCACTTTGCGTTAATTTACTTTTTAATTCAGCAAAATACTTATTATAAAAATCATCATCATTGTAGGTATCTAGCCCATTAATAGGATTATCGGTACCGAATAAAATCTTATCACAACCACAGATTTTTATCGCCTGGTAAACCATATCCGCCCTAACCCACGCAGTATCGCCATAGAGATTAGGAAGTTTTGCAATCAATTCGATCGCTTCCTGATTATCTGTCGCGAGCCCCATATGACACATAACAAAATTCACATTTGGATATTTAAGTGCCATCTCATAAACCAACTGTGGGCTGGATTCATAATCATTAGAAGTATGGCTAACTACCGGGAGATCATATTTTTGAGCAAGGCGTATATATTCCTGAACTTTATCTGAATTGAAAGCCATTTTTGAATGATATGGGTGAACTTTGATGCCATAAATGATATCTCGATTGCTGGCAATCATATCTTCAAAATCTTGATCACAACTTTCCAGACGAGGCTTAATCCACATAAACGCGCCAATTCGCTTTGCATGTTGACGAACAAGTCTGAGCATACGTTCATTGTTATCATGCTGTGTAACTTGATCTTCATCCGGAATCGGGTTCTGGTCATGATCAACTTCAACGGCAGATCCACAGGAACATAACGCAAAATCAATATTATACTTGTCCAGAGATACCAGAAAAACATCTTCTGGCATGCTGATTTTCACAAAATCACCAATATGAGTGTGTGCATCAATTATCATAACAAACATCCTAATTGAAATTTAAAAATCATAAAGATCAGCAGCAGGTAAACCTTCAATTTCATAACTGAAACCGGAGATCTCCATACTTCTTCCGTCATAAATAAAGTTGGCAGTATCTTCACTATTATTTAAGAAGAAAGTGATGTTATCGCGTTGATAAGCGATCACCGTAGGATGTTCAACATCTTTCCATTGTATTGATGCCTCACACCATTGTGGATGTTTTTTACGTAGACGTATTAACCAACGTATAAATTGCCGTAATTCAAGATCTTGTTTGTTTTCATCCCATATCATACATTTTCTATTATTCTCAAGCGTCATTGATTTAAAACCATCAATTCCTATTTCGCTACCGTAGTAGATACAAGGAGAGCCCGCTTGAGTTAACATAAATAAATAGGCGAGTTTAACTTTTCGTTTATCATTCAAACAAACGCTTAAAATACGCGCGGTGTCATGACTATCCAGAAGATTAAACATAACTTCAGTTATATTTTTAGGATAACAAAGATAAGAACGTGTAACGGATGTCATAAATTCTTGTTTTGTTGTATCCTGTAACGCAAAATAATCAATAATCCCATATGTTAAGGGATAATTCATTAATGAATCAAACTGATCACCACGCAACCAGGGGGTGCCCTCATGCCATATCTCACCCAAAATATAACATTCAGGTTTGATATCTTTAATCACCTTTCTGAAATCTCGCCAGAAATGATGATCCACTTCATTCGCAACATCCAGACGCCAACCATCAATATCAAAATTTTGCGTCCAATAGCGAACTATACTAAGTAAGTATTCACGGCACTCTTCATTCTCAGTATTTAGCTTGGGCATTTCAATAACATTGCCAAAGGTTTCATAGTTAAAGTTTTTAAAATCCCATTCACTTTTTGGAGTATCGGGATAAACAGGAAATTTATGAATCCAGAACCAATCGGCGTAACGTGAATTGGCACCATTGCGTACAACGTCAAGCCATATTGGAGAGTCAACGCCTAAATGATTGAATACTGCATCCAACATGATTTTTATTCCACGCTTATGCGCTTCTTCAATCAAAGTATGGAAAGCAATATTCCCGCCTAAATGTGGATCAACACTAAAGTGATCGATTGTGTCATATTTATGGTTGGAAGCTGAGGTAAAAATAGGACAAAAATAAATCCCATTAATACCCAGATCTTCCAGATAATCGAGTTTATCAATAACCCCCCACAGATCCCCACCCATAAAGTTGAATGAAGTCGGTGTACTGCCCCACGGTTCTACCCCTTCTGGGGATATTTCAGGTCTGCCGTTACAGAAACGATCTGGAAAAATTTGGTACCATACCGTATTTTTTACCCAAGAGGGGGTATTTAGAACGTCAATTTTATTAAGATAAGGGAAGCAAAAAAAGTTATTTAAGCGGCTTAACTCTCGCTCTTCGCACTCCGGTGTACTGATATCAACACATCTTTTCTCACCAAAAAGAAACTTCTCTCCCTCTTTCCCAAAAAGTATAAAACCGTAACGGCAACGGCGTTTTTGAGGTTTGAACACTGCAAACCAGTGATCATGATATTCGGTGACAGCTTCTTGTTCCATCTCGATCTCGTTGCCGCCAATCCAGCCGAATGCTTCTGTCCCGGCCATGTTACCGCCGTCAAGACCACCTTCAGCCCAATTATATGGATCGCCTATCCAGAGAATAACTTTATCAACTTCTCCTCTTAATGTGCGTAATCGTACATGCAAAGTTTCGTTATCATAGGCATAGCTATCTTCACTTTTTGCTGAGTGTTTTAACGAACTAACTGTAATCATAAATACTAATCCCTAATTATTCCTTAACGGCACCGCTAACAAGTCCAGTAGTTATATGCTTCTGTGTGAAAACAAATAACAATGTGATAGGTACTGCAACTAAAAGTGCCCCAGCAGCAAAAAGCGTATAATTTTCTGCTGAATTAGAAGCAATCCAACTGAAAATTCCAATCGCCAGGGTCATTTTATCCTCACTACGAAGCACCAACGTTGGCAAAATGAAGTCCATCCATGGTCCAGTGAACGAAACTAATCCAACGAAAACGAGAATCGGCTTAGCCAATGGCAATATTATCTGAATAAAAATAGTCAGATGCCCTGCTCCATCTATTTTAGCGGCCTCATCCAAAGAAGTTGGAATAGCATCAAAATAACCTTTTACCAACCACGTCATGAAGGGCAATGAACCGGTTACATAAACCAGAAGCAACCCAGTATATGTGTCTATCAAATTGGCCTTTGATAGCAGGATATAAATGGCAGTCATTGATAAAAATGCAGGAAACATTTGCAATACAAGAATACTCATTAAAGTATTACGTTTTCCACGAAATCGATACCTTGAAAAAACGTAGGCGGTCATCGTCACAACGATCAGTGAAATTAACATGTTAGCGGTTGCAAGAATGAAAGTGTTCAAATACCACTGCATATATGGCGTATCCGTGAACAACGTTATGTAGTGGTCAAATGTAAACTCGATGCCACTAAATGTTGAACTAAATAGGTTATTCCCTTTTTTAAAAGATGCCATTATCGTCCATATCACTGGCCCAAGCACAAGAATGGAATTGCAGATTAAAAAAAGATAAACTAAGAGCGTTGATATTTTACGTAAAAATTTATCCATAGTTACATCCCTACATCATCTTTAAATGATTTCATCCGTCTGAATTGCCATATTGCTATAACCGATAAGAAGATAAAGATTATAATAGAGATCACAGACGCTATATGATATTGCTGGAAATTCAATGTAAGTTTATAAATCCAGGTAATGAAAATATCTGTATGCCCAGCAAATCTATATTCCGGATTTGTCGGGCCACCTTCAGTCAGAAGATAAATTGCACCAAAATTATTGAAGTTGTATGCAAATGTCATTACCAGAGTTGGCGCAACCTGATGTAACACCATCGGCAATCTAATTTCCTTAAACTGTTGCCACTTAGTTGCGCCATCGACCTCACTAGCCTCATACAAATCTCGGGATATGTTGGTTAATGCACCCGCGATCAATAGCATAAAATACGGTGCCCCTACCCAAACACAAACGGCAATTACTGTTATTTTTGCATTTAATGGAACCGACAGAAAATCAACTGAATTAATTCCAATACTGTTCAGAAACGAGTTAACCGGACCAATTCCATTTAAAAGAAGGCGGAAAATAAGTAACGTTACAAATGTGGGTATGGCATATGGCAGTATAAATATCAATCGCCAGACCTTTGCGAAACGTATATTTTTTTAGCCAGTGCTAAAGCCAAAATAAATCCAAAACTGAAGGTAAAAATCGTCGCACATATTGCCCAAATAAATGTCCAGAGAGCGACACCTAGAAACGTATCAGACCATATTTTAAATTTAAACAACATTATGAAATTTTTAATCCCAACCCAATCAACCAGGTTCTTTGGTGGGATGTGATTTGGCGCAGCATAGTTTGTAAACGATACAAGAACTGTAATTACAATAGGTAAAACAATGAATGCTATACTCGCTAAAAATGCGGGCGTTAGGACTATAAATGCAAATTTATCCTCATAGAGCTTATATAACTGTTGTTTAAAAGTCAGATGGCAATAAGATGAGTTCCGCGCATCTTTAATATTAAGGGTGTAAATAGTGGAGAATAAGCCAACAATAATGGCCGCTATCACGCCCTCTACAAGCATAAATATAGAATTGTCACCCTGAATAACAGTCAACCCTTTTCGAATTTGCGCGATATCACCTAATGTGAACAAACCTATTAATGTATGCACAATATCGGAAAGATAAAGCAAAAAGCATACTTGTATTGCAAAGAATATCCCGCCTTTCACATAATAATGACGTGATAACTGAGTCCCGCCCATAATCAAACAGGAAATAGGTAGCACAGGTGCACTCTTCATTTTCAGTTGTTGTGTATTCACAATTACTCCTGAAGCGAAAGTTGTTCTTCAATAATTGTTTGTGCATGATTTAAAACTTCATCCGGTGTTTTATTCTCAACCCAGGTAGCCAAAATAGCATTAGTCATTGGAGACCATAGATAAGACATTTCCGGTATTGATGGCATTGCGTCAGAATAATTAGCTTGAGCAATAATTGCTTTTATAGCTTCACTACCTGTCTGGCTAATTTTGTTCATAAGTGAATCGATTGGTGGGATGAGATTCGTCATTTCATAACGCTTCATCAACATCTTATCCGTTGTCAGGTAGTCAGCGAATAATTCAGCGGCATGAGGATATTCGGTAAATGAGCTTACAACGGCCAGCCGTACTGTTGAAAATGTGCGAGGCTGATGACCATCTAATGTTGGGATGCGTGTCACGCCAAAATTGATTCCGCTGTCAATGTAACCTTGTATGGACCAAGGTCCGTCGATTACAGCAGCAACTTTACCTTCATTAAACAGACCTCTTAGAACTTGTGGATTACCCATATCAAGAGGATTAGAGGGATTCGCTTTCTTTAAGCGTTTCATCGTCTCTAGCCCTTTCTTCGCTTCAGATGAAGCGATGCCTAGAGCTTTAGGATCGTTACCGGTTTTACCGAATTCGTTGGCACCATACAAGGTAATAAACATACGTGAAACATAATAATTTTGTACATCCCATAGCAGAGCATATTTATGCTCGGATGAATTATTAAACTTTTCACTGAAAGTATTGATTTCTTCGAATGTTTTTGGTGCGGTGTTTAACAAATCCTTATTATAGAAAAGCGCCAGCGTTGCGAAACTTACAGGAAAACCATAGCTGATGTTATTATATGTAGCTGCCGATACTGCGCCTGGAATAAATGTTTTTTTAATCCGCTCAGCTGAGACCATGTTTTCCATAACCCCGCCAGCAACGACTAACCGCCCCAGGGTATCATGTTCAATTTCAGCTACATCAGCTACACGAGTCGTACCCCCATCCTGCATAATTCTTGATGCTGCATCCATTGGCGCTATATTGCGAAATGTAAACTTTACCTTGTAGCCAAAATCTTTATTGAATTCCTTTGCTGCATATTTCATATATTCCACGCTTGTGGCATCAGACCAAACTAACAACTCAGCATCAGTTTCAGGAATTAATTTTTCTGCCATCGCCTGGGGTGTTAGCGTACTGGAAATTGCAAGAATTATAACTGTGACGATATTTGAAAGCTTCATTATATTTACCTCATGAATAACATCTTTAAGCAGTACATGCTGTACGACCACATAAGCATTCACGCCATTATCAACACAAATCAAGGCCAATCAACTGTCAAATAAGATTTTAATGATGAATAACTGCAAATAGTGATGCATATCCCATTTGCAGTAATTTGTTGAGAAAAAAATATTTTATTGCCGCAGAGTGTTTAGGAGTACATGAGGTACGACTATATGGAATAACAGAAATCATATCTTAAATTGATATTTTGGAAGGAACTCATTTATGGTTTTAATAAAAAAGAATGTCTTATCGGCTTCAATTGCAACAGTCCTTTTAGGCTCAACAGGAGCCTTTGCGGCAAACGATCGCGGCTTTACCTCCGACACTGACTGGTCAGAAGAACAAGCGGGCTTTAATGGACATGTTGGTACTACATTTGAATATGAGACCAAAAGCACTGATAACTATTTAGGTAAAACAGTAAAGGAATATACTAAAACACACGAGATTTTCCAGGCCTATTTCAGCCAACCTAATTGGCAATTTGCAGCAATCTATGGCCTTAAGTCTATCGATCGCCGACAAGAAGAAAAAGGCTATCACGAAAATGAAACAAGTCTGCAAAACTATATATCACTAAACAAAACGTTCACTATTGGTAACGGTTTCGACTTCAGTCTGGTATACGACCTGATGTATACCGACGGAAATATAGATAGCCCTTATGTTACAGGCTTGCATACTGTAACTGTTGACAACAGTTTTCGCCCTACGTTGACGTACTTTAACTCTGACTGGAACGCAGGTTTTTATTCAAACGTTGAATACTTATACAGTCGAAATGATAAGAGCTCCTGGGGCGTACGCGAAGAAGAAGGTCAAAGTATACTATTTCAACCCTATAAACGTTTTGGTGCATGGGAGTTTGGTATTGAATTTTTCTACCAGAAAAAGCATAACGATGAATTTAATCACGGTAAAATAAATGATCGTAGTATTTATACCGAAACTTACTACGAGCCAATTATCAAATATGCTTTTGAAAACGCAGGTAATCTGTATCTACGCACCCGCTTCGGACACGGGAAAACAGAAAACGCAGATAGTTTGCAATACAATGCAAACAGAACCTATTTCAAAACAATTCGAAAAGCCACTCTAGGTTATGAACAAAACATAGGTGACGACTGGATAGCCAAGATTGAATATAAACATGCCTGGGAAAAAGAGCACAAAAACTTTTATGATCCAAGAGATGAAGAAAAATATAATGTGCTCAATCAGGATAATATTTATGTTCATGCTTTCTATCGCTTTTGATTAAACAGAGGGAAACCTATGTTCAGCGCACTAGATATTAAAACGTTGATGCAAGGAACTTTATATGGTGATCCATCACTCAGGGTTGATACCATTCGGCCAATCCATAGTCCTTTAGTTGGTGGACTCTCGATTGTTATGACACCTGGAGATTTGTTGCATATACCAACGACTGGTGCGGATATAATTATCGGACCGGAAGAGATCATTAGTTCTAATGCTAAGGCAAAGATTGTAGTCGATTACCTGAACGTGAATAATCTTAACAAAGTTTTAAGATATTTTAAGGTACATAAGTATCGTTTGTTTGAGCAAGAAAACACTTCAACGATACCTGATGTATACATTGGTAAACACTGCCAGATAGGTATGAACTGCCATTTTATGCCTGGTGTTAAAATTATGAACTGTGTGACCATAGGTGATAATGTTGCCATTCATGCGAATACAGTGATTAAAGAAGGTACTATTATTGGCAATGACGTTATCATAGATTCTAATAACTCCATCGGTAATTATAGTTTTGAATATATGTCGGATGAACGTGATTCATATGTCCGAGTTGATAGCATCGGTAGAGTAATCATAGGTGATGATGTTGAAATCGGTTGTAACAACACCATTGACCGAGGGACACTTGGAGATACGATTATAGGCCAAGGCACTCGTATTGATAATCAAGTGCAGATTGGGCATGACTGCATAATCGGTAATAAATGCCTGATTGTTTCACAATGCGGTTTTTCAGGACACGTAGTTTTAGGCGACCATGTTATTACACATGGTCAAGTCGGAATCGCCGGTCACATATCAATTGGTAGTTATTCGGTAATTAAGGCTAAATCAGGTGTAAGCCATTCTTGTCCTGAAAAGAGTGACCTTTTTGGTTACCCTGCCAAAAATACGCGAGAATACAACAAAAATCTCGCTGTCCTTAATAAACTAACTAAACAGCATGGTGTATATAAACAGTGAGTCGTTGAGAAGTATTATTTATATACATTAACATTAACACTGACATAGAAATAGCTTAACTAAGCTATACTACTTTTATTGAGAGTTTAAATGAAAAATAAATTGCTTATTGCGGCTGTGTTGACTGGTCTTCTTTCAGGATGCGTTGATGGCAATTCACCCTCTGGAAGTCAGGAAGGTGTCGTGAAAGCGGATCCTCGCTATTCAGAATGTAACCTCCCTGATGTAAATGAAAGAGGGCCAATTGCTGCGGGTCTTTACATTTCCGGAACCCTCCCGGAAGGCTATTGGTTAATGAAGCCAGAGCGTAAAATGCATTATAAGGGAGATGGTATTTATCAGCTTATTTATTCTGAAAAAGCAGGTGCGGTAACAATGCAATTTGCGACTATGAACTGGAACCCGCAGTTCACTGTAACAGGTCTTGAATTGCCATTAAATCAGGCTAAAACACTCAAGAAAGGAGGCATGGATAAAAATACAAAAGTCGTCATTCCTGCCGATGGAAAGTATGTTTGGACGATTCAAATTGGTCCTGATAAAAAGGCAATAGCCGCCATGGTAGCACCATGTAAATAGTTATTTTTAGCACTCCACTATTCAACATTCGTTGAATAGTGGAGTATCAGTATTCCAAAATTCTTGTTAATGAGAGCAGATTATGGCCGCGGTAATTCTACGCAAAGTTGAAAAAATTTATGACAATGGATTCAAAGCTGTTCACGGCATTGATCTCGATATAAACGATGGTGAATTCATGGTTTTTGTTGGACCATCTGGGTGTGCCAAATCAACTACATTACGCATGATTGCAGGTCTTGAAGACGTATCAGGTGGTGAAATTTACATTAGCGACCGCCTTGTTAATACCCTTCCGCCTAAAGATCGCAGCATTGCAATGGTGTTCCAGAACTATGCGCTGTATCCCCATAAGACTGTATTTGACAATATGGCTTTTGGTTTAAAAATGCAAAAAAGGCCAAAAGAAGAGATTAAGAAAATTGTCGAAGAAGTTGCAGAAAAACTTGAAATTAGCGATTTACTTTACCGAAAACCGAAAGAAATGTCGGGTGGTCAGCGTCAGCGTGTCGCGGTAGGCCGTGCAATTGTCCGTAAGCCAGATGTTTTCTTATTTGATGAGCCACTATCTAACCTTGATGCGAAACTTCGTGTTTCAATGCGAGTCAAAATTGCTCAGTTGCATCAGTCTCTCAAGGATGAGGGTCATCCAGCAACCATGATTTATGTTACACACGATCAAATTGAAGCATTGACCCTCGGTGATCGTATTTGTGTGCTTAATCAGGGGCGAATAATGCAGGTCGACACACCAGTTAATCTGTATAACCACCCTGCTAACAGATTCGTTGCTGGCTTTATTGGTTCCCCGTCAATGAATTTGATAGATGCGGTTGTACGTGAGGAAGACGGTAAACTCTATATTGACATTGCCAAAAATATTCGGTTGTACATACCTGAGAATAAACAATCAGTACTCAAAGCGTATATAGATAAACCCGTTTGTTTTGGTATTCGTCCAGAACATATCTCTTTGAGTTTGAATTGCAAAGAAATGAATACAGTCACTGGTGCATTAAGTATTATTGAAAATATGGGCAGTGAAAAATATCTTTACTTTACCGTTAACAACAAAGAGTTTATTGCAAAAGTCAACGATCAATCAATTACTACAGCCGATATTGGTAAAAATTTGTATTTCAACCTTGATACAAGCTTCTGTCATATATTTGATTTTTACACTGAAGAAAATCTAACTAATTATTTGTGATTGATATGACAATAACCCCAGGTTGAATAACGGTATTAAACCTTACAATTCCATAAGGCTTCTTACTGCTCGAACTGTCTATTGGTAAATGTCATTAACTCCACGAACTGATTCTTATCAAGGTAATTGAGTTACAAAATTCCATCCATAAAAAAGAGCATATATGAATAAACCGTTGATAACACCGCTTACTCAGTGAACCTACTATTTAGGTCAGAGCATGTCTTCTGACCATAGTTGGAGGGCATTCAGATTCGCAGTTCACAATGCTTACGTACTGTAGACCTGTAACCAGCTTGAGGATGAATGACGATAAATCCACATTTTAGCTCAGCAATTTTTTCGAAAATGTTAATTAATAATGTTAAAATTGGTAAGATTTCATTTTCATTTCAGGAGCGCGTCTATGATACATTTGGTAAATAAATTGATAAATTTTGGTTTCACTCGCACCGATGCACAGGTTTACATCAGTCTGTTGAAAAACGGTCGTAGCAGTGGTTACAAGATAGCAAAAGAAATTTCACTTTCTCGTTCGTCTGTATACTCATCTATTGATAATCTTTACAAGAACGGTTATATCTTTCTTGTCGATGGTGAAACTAAAGAATATGAAGCAAAATCTCCTGAACTCATACTTTCACAAATTGAAAAAAGCACTATTGACAATATAGAAATTCTAAAAAAAGAATTATCACAGATGATGTTTCAGAATGAACGTGAATTCATTTATAATGTCTCTGGTTTCGATAACTTACATCAGAAAGCTAAAGAGATGCTTTCTTCTGCAGAGTGTGAAATTTACCTCAACACGGATTTTGACTTACATTTTTTGAAAAATGAAATTTGTGAGGCTCTGAATCGACATGTTCGAGTTATTGTTTTTTCATTTAATAAACTTATTACTCCCGACCCACGTGTAGAACTGTATTACCGCTTTAACCATGAAGAAGAATATTACCCTTCTCACCGTTTTATGCTTGTTGTTGATATGAAGACAGTAATGGTTTTTTCACAACGAGCTGAATCACTGGGGTTATACTCGAATAATCGCTTGCTTATCAATATAATTGCCGAACATATCCATAGTGATATATATCTAACCAAGTATCAGCAACAATATCCAGATGCCAATGCATTAATAAATACTTTGCATGAATCTGGCAATGATATGGTGCAGGATGAAAAACATTTGAGTGATAGCAAAAACCGTTAATATTTTCCTTTCATTGTGATCGTCTGTAGGCGATCACAATCTATTTGTCTTTTATAACGTCTAAACTTTTTTATGCAAAGGTATATTTATGATTTTTTTTAACGATATAAAGCCCACTGGTTGGTTAAAGAATAAGATGGAATGGTATATGAACGGTCATATAGGAGAACTGGATAAATTAGTTCCCCATCTTATTACGGAGCATAAAATATATGGAAGAGATCGGTTAACTCCACGCACTGTATCTGCTGAAGATGGCGTTATTAAAAAACAGAATAATCCCGATGATAACATGATGCAATATTATTGGTGGGATAGTGAAACTCAATCGAATTGGAAGGATGGATATTGCCGCAGTGCCTACTTGTTAGATAATAAAGAATGGCAGGAAAAAGCGAGCGATTTATGTTTGGAACTTATCGATACGCAAGATGATGATGGCTATATTGGAATTTATGATTCATCATTAAAATTTAACTGTAAAGCAGAAAATGGAGAGTTCTGGGCACAAGCTACTGCCTTGCGTTTTGTGCTTGGATGTTATGAGTCCACCCGTAATGAGAGTTTATTAACTTCTCTTACCCAAGCCGCACAATGCATTATGGCTGGCTACCCTAAAGAAACGTCACATCCTTTCATTGTGGAACAGGGTTTTGCTGGACATAGCCACGGATTAACAATAACAGATGTTTTCTATCGCCTTTATGAAATAACCAATAACATTGAATATCTCTCATATTGCTTGTGGCTGTATGAAGATTATTCCGCAGGATGCGTGTCGGAGCAAGATCTGCAATATAAAAATGTCATAGACCCTGGTTACCTTCTTAAAGGTCATGGCGTACATACGTATGAGCATATTAGGGCATTAGCCATCGCAGCGAGCCAACGGCCGCAGTATCAAACTGCATTAGATATTTTTTTATCCCAGTTGAAATATTATCTTACACCATCTGGCGCTCCCATTGGTGATGAGTGGATTACAGGACGCACAGCTAATGCCACTTATACAGGCTATGAATATTGTTCTGTTCATGAACTATTTAGCACTTATGTTATGTTAATAAAACTGACCACTAATATTGGTCTGGCCGATGATGCTGAGTGGCTATTCTATAATGCTAGTTTTGGCATGCAGCATCCCATACTTCACGCGATAATGTACTGTAAGACTGATAATTGTTATGAAGCAAATGAAAGGAAACATCCGGACAGTAATCAGTTTAATACCAGATATAAATACTCCCCTACTCATGAGGAGGCTGCTGTCTGCTGCGTACCGAATACAGCAAGAACCATACCGGCTTTTGTCGAAAATATGTTTCAAGAAAATAACAATGGTTTTACTGCATTATTTTATGGCCCGTGTGAGTTTTATGGCACATTTAATAATGTTGCAATTAAAATTACACAATTAACTGAATACCCTCATGATTTAAGCGTAAAATGTCTCATTGAGCCTGAGTCATCTGTTCGTTTTGCTCTCAGTTTCCGTTACCCCGGCTGGGCAAAAATGATGATTATTAATGGTGTTACTTTTACTAAAAATGATACTCAAAACTCACTTATTATTTTAGATAGAACATGGCAACATCATGATGTGATTGACATTAAATTTATAGCTGATATACAGTTTAATACTGACTTATGTGGTGACACTTATATTTCAAGAGGTCCCGTTTTATATGCAATTGAGCTTGAGAGCGATATTTTAATCAAAAAAACTCTGCTGAACGGGAAATATTTTGACTCAGGATACATACCCTGTAGTAGAGCTGATGAATCTATCCAGTTCTCTTATGCTGATATGGAATCTTTTTCATATTCAACCTCACCAGAGGGCAAACAATACATTGAAGGCTGTTTTTATTTAAACAAGACTAAAATAGTCAGAAAACTTATACCATTTGGTCAAACCATTCTTCGCAAAGTAACTTTCTCCAATATAGAGAGTTAATATTTTCGAGTATTATAATTAATTAAAGGGATTTCTATGTACCTTACTGATAATATTATCAAACTGTCGAATAAAATAGGTCAGCGTGTTTATACTGTTGTCTCTGAAATGTCGATTGAAGCATGGATAACAAAAGAACCGCAGCCTTTTGTTTATCGCCGTAGCGGCGCTTACCAGAAACTCACCATTGGCTCAGACTGGGGTCAACTGTTTGACTGTGCCTGGATGCGAGTTTATGGTAAACGTCCAGCAGATAAATTTAGACACAAACTCGTCGCTCTCGTTGATATCGGTGGCGAAGGTCTTATTGTGGATAAGAATGGTTCACCCATCTGCGGCATCACGAATAAAGCATCATCTTATGGCGTACCGCCAGATAAACCAGGTAAATGGGTGGTTGACCTTTCTCTCGTTAGTGAAAATGACGAGGTCGAGTTTTGGATTGATGCTGCGTGCAACGATTTATTTGGCTATGTCACTAATGGAGGGATTATTACTGATGTTCATATCGCGACATGTAATCAACTACTGAAATCCCTTTATTATGATGTTGAAGTGCTTTTCGACTGGATTAATGATGGTCAGAAGTTTGAATCCATACATCCTAAAGGTATTATCCCAGAAAAAATTATCACCAAAAGAAGCGAGCGTACTGACGAAATCATAAGAATTCTCGAATATATTGATAATACGTTAATTACCTTTAGCAATGAAGAAATAATTAAATGTCAAATTGCAATCCAATCCATAATTAGTAAAAACAATAATCCTTCAGAGTTCAGGATTATGGCTACTGGTCATGCCCATTTAGATATAGCGTGGATGTGGCCTTTAAGAGAAGGACGCAGAAAAGCAATAAGAACATTTGCCACCGCCCTGACAAACATTGAAAAATATCCTGATTACATTTTTGGCGCTAGTCAGTACCAACTTTTTCACTGGATAAAAAAAGATTATCCCTATTTCTTCGAAAAGTTAAAAAAACAAATCGCCGCAGGCCGCTTTGAGTTACAAGGTTGCTTTTGGGTCGAATGCGATTTAAATCTGGTAAGTGGTGAATCGCTGATAAGGCAAATCATGCATGGGACACGATTCACACTGCAGAATTTTTCAAAGAAGATAAATTATGTCTGGCAACCGGATGTCTTTGGATTCCCCGCCACGCTTCCACAAATTCTCAAAAAATCAGGCATTAACTATATTGCATCGCAAAAGCTCTCACAAAACAAGATTAATAAATTTAATAATTACCTTTTCCGCTGGCAAGGCCTGGATGGCTCAGAAATTCTGATGCATAACTTTCCTGAAGATACGTATGATAGCCGAGCCCGCGCTCGCTCTTTAGAATATATTGAACAAAACTATAATGAAAAAGAAATCTGTCCCTATGCGCTTATGGTGTATGGTGTCGGTGATGGCGGCGCTGGCCCCGGTGAGGAACATATAGAACGATTAACACGCATACGCAATATTGATGGCTTACCTCATGTTGATTTCAGCCGTGTTGATAAGTTCTTCACTCACGCCGACGCCTTTCGCGAATCCTTGCCCATTATTTCGGGTGAACTTTACTTCGAGGCTCATCAAGGGTGCTTTACATCAGAGTCAGCAACTAAAGCCCATAATCGAATTATGGAAAATAAACTCCATGATGCTGAATTTTTTATAACTATTACTAATAATATGACGTCAATTCTTCGCAGTGAGTTTGATGAAATATGGAAAGCGATGCTGACCTTGCAATTCCATGACATCCTTCCCGGCTCATGTATTTCAAGAGTTTATCATGAAACTGAAAAGGAATATCTTAAACTAGAAGCAAAAACCGAGAAAATTATTTCTGATGCGCAGTCTACTTTATTAAGTAAAATTGACACTTCATCTTATAAAGATCCGCACATTTTATTTAATACCACCTGTTTTGCTCGTAACGAATGGATCAATATAAACAACAACTGGCTCAAAGCACGAGTAAACTCTTATGGTTATGCTGTGATTGATCCAAAGAATAAGATCGTAAATGGTCTGAAGGCAGAATCTCGAAGTATTGAAAATAATTACATTAAACTTCTTTTTTCAGAAAACGGTGATTTAATTTCGCTATATGATAAAAGATATGGTAAAGAATACATTACTGAAAATATGCACAGTGAGATCCGTGCATACCACGAAGATGCAGGTTTTTTCGCGGCCTGGGATTTTGCTTCAAATTATCGTGATGGGGAATCATATGTTTTACTCGCTGAAAAAATGACAACTGTAATCAGCGGGCCTAAAACTACGATGACGCTGATTTATCACTACAATTCCTCTTATCTTCGCTTCGCATTTACCCTGACACAGGACAGTCCACGCGTTGATGTCCAAACTTTTATTGATTGGCACGAACCTAATGTTTCTCTCAAAGTCAAATTCCCGGTGTCAGTACAAACATCTCTTGCACAATGTCAAATTCAGTTCGGTGTAATTGACAGACCAACGCATAGCGATGATTCGTTCGCTTTTGCCAAAGATGAAATACCAGCACATCACTGGGTCGACCTTTCTGATCAAGAAACTGGCATAGCTTTAATAGCAAAAAACAAATATGGCTATCGTGTCAAAGACCAGACGCTTGAATTAACTTTGCTGCGTTCGCAGCATAAACCTGGGGAAGTTGTTAAGACAGACAATTATGATAATTTCCTGATTAATAATTTTGCAGATATTGGTAAACAAAAATTCATATTCTCCTTATTTCCTCATCATGGAGATTACCGTGTGGGTGGTGTTATTAATCAAGCCTATATAATGAATCATCCCTTACAGGTCGTCCCTGTCAAACCGCACCCGGGTGAATTACCCCCTTCACTATCATTTTTTGCTATCGATACTAACAGCGTTATCATCGAAACAATAAAATTAGCTGAAGACGGCGACGGTATAATCGTAAGATTATATGAGAGTCATGGATTAGAAATTTCAGCCATGCTTTCGTGGGTATGTAATTATCACTACGTTCAATATGTCGATCTCCAAGAAAATAAATTAGATGACAGTTTTTATTGCAATCAATATTGCAATCTTGAATTCAAACCTTTTGAAATTATCACGCTACGATTAACTCAATAGCGTACTAATCTAAAAACTCAAAATGGTGAGAACACTCATTGAGATTTTTTATCAAGTACAGCCTCTCAATAATTTGAGAGGCTGTTTTTTATTTGATGGGATAAAGATCTTTGCGCTTATACGGCTGGATTTCGCCCGGTTTGCGAGTTTTCAGCAATTTTAGTATCCAGGTGTATTGTTCTGGTCGCGGACCAACAAAAATCTCGACTTCTTCATTCATCCGCCGCGCAATCGTATGATCATCCGCCTCTAACAGATCATCCATCGGTGGGCGCACCTGAATCGTCAGACGATGCGTCTTGCCATCATAAATCGGAAACAGCGGTACAACGCGCGCACGGCACACTTTCATCAAACGACCAATCGCGGGCAACGTCGCTTTATAGGTGGCAAAGAAATCAACAAATTCGCTGTGCTCAGGGCCATGATCCTGATCGGGTAAATAATATCCCCAGTAGCCCTGACGTACCGACTGGATGAATGGTTTAATACCATCATTTCTCGCATGCAGACGACCGCCAAAACGACGACGCACCGTGTTCCAGACATAATCAAAAACCGGGTTGCCCTGATTATGGA
>OGOX01001065.1_pt1 | contig 18678 bp, 10 predicted proteins | sample 1552761 | NCBI WGS metagenome assembly OGOX01 (sample SAMEA2580212, study PRJEB22360) | human gut metagenome | biome: human gut; feature: human-associated habitat; material: faeces | place: Denmark | collected 2008/2010
TTAACAAAAGAGCCATTATTGGCGCGGTCGCTGTGGCTGTTGTCGCCACGGCTGTTGTCATCATTGTTCTCCGGCCAAAGCATCATTTGGAGGATCTTCCTGTTGTCAGCGTTGACACGGTCAGGACAAGGAATGTGGAGATCTACGGGGAGTTTCCGGGAAGGATCCGCGCCCAGCAGTTCGTGGAGGTGCGGGCGAGGGTCGAAGGCTATCTTGAGAAGATGATGTTTGAGGAAGGAACATACGTTAAGAAAGACCAGATACTTTTCATCATTGATCCGAAACAGTACAAAGCTCAGGTGGACAGGGCAGAGGCACTGGTGACTAAAAACAAGGCGATGGCCCTTAAGGCAGAGAGGGATCTGGCGAGGATCAAGCCTTTGTTCGAGCAGAAGGCCTCCAGCCAGCTTGATCTGGACAACGCTGTCGCCGCCTATGAGAGCGCCAAGGCTGACGTGCAGGTCAGCGAGGCGAATCTGACGGAAGCCCGTCTGGCGTTGAGCTACACCACAGTGCGATCTCCTATTAGTGGTTACATCAGCGAGAGGCATGTGGACATAGGCACTCTTGTCGGGCCGGGATCGCAGTCCCTCCTCGCAAATGTGGTCAAGAGCGACACGGTGCTTGTGGAGTTCAAGATGACTGATCTTGACTACCAGAAATCAAAGGCCAGAAATGTGAACCTCGGCCAGAAGGACACCAGCAGGCACTGGGATCCGTATGTGACCATCACTATGGCTGACAAATCCGTCTATAAGTACAAAGGGCTGGTGGATTTCGCCGATCCTCTTGTGGACGCCAAATCAGGGACGTTCTCGGTACGCGCCGAGATGCCTAACCCTGACCGTGAACTCCTGCCGGGTCAGTTCACCAACGTTAAAGTCCTTTTGGACGTGAGGGAGAACGCAGTGGCGGTGCCGACCAAGGCCATCATCATCGAAAAGAGCGGCTCGTTCATATTCGTGTTGAAACATGACGGCATCGTGGAGAAGCGTTTCATCCAGACTGGACCTGAAGTGGAGAACACGACTGTCGTGGAGCGTGGCCTCAATCCCGGAGAGGTCATTGTGGTGGAAGGGGAGCACAAGCTGAGCCACGGAATGAAGGTGGAGGCGGTTCGCTCTTAAGGAATATGTTAACAGACACGAACTTATGAAATCCGATTTCTTTATAGACAGGCCCGTATTCTCGACTGTCATATCCATAATAATCGTACTTGTCGGGCTCATAGGACTGACCATGCTGCCGGTTGACCAGTACCCGAAGATTGTCCCTCCGGTCGTGCGCGTCTCGACATCCTATCCGGGCGCCAACTCGCAGACCGTGTCGCAGGCCGTGGCGACACCTATCGAGCAGTCGCTCAACGGAACGCCGGGGATGCTCTACATGGAGTCAAGCAACTCCAACAACGGAGGCTATTCGGCGACATTGACATTCGACATCTCCACCGATCCGGATCTCGCCGCCGTGGAGGTTCAGAACAGGGTCAAGCTGGCCGAGTCCAGACTTCCGGCCGAGGTTGTGCAGAACGGAATCTCGGTGGAGAAGGAGTCCTCAAGCAAGCTGATGACGATCACCGTGATGTCGGATGACCCGAAATTCGACGAGGTCTATCTCAGCAACTACACAACCTTGAATATTCAGGACCGCTTGAGGCGTGTTCCTGGCGTGGGAGTTGTCTCGAACGTGGGAAGCCGCTACTATGCGATGCAGATCTGGGTACAGCCGGACAAGATGGCCAGCCTCGGGATAACGGTCAAGGATCTGCAGAACGCTCTGAAGGATCAGAACCGTGAGGCCGCGGCCGGAGTGCTCGGGCAGCAGCCGATCACGGATGTGGATGTCACCATCCCGATCACGGCTCCGGGCCGTCTCTCATCGGTCGAGCAGTTCGAGAACATTGTGGTCAGAACGGGCGAGGACGGATCAATCATCCGCCTCAGGGATGTGGCCCGGATCTCGCTTGAGGCCCAGTCGTACAACACCGAGAGCGGCATCAACGCCCGCAACGCCGCAGTGATGAACGTTTTTATGCTTCCCGGAGCTAACGCCGTGGAGGTCGCCGACAAGGTCAAGGCGGAGATGGCCGAGATCAGCAAGGGCTTCCCTGACGGCATGTCCTACGACATTCCGTTCGACATGACCACCTACATCTCGGAGTCCATCCATCACGTTTACAGAACCTTGTTCGAAGCCTTGATCCTTGTCATCCTCGTGGTGTTCCTCTCCCTTCAGAATGTCAGGGCCACGCTCGTCCCGGCAATAGCAGTGCCGATCTCCCTGATCGGCACCTTCGGAGTGATGCTGATCTTCGGCTTCTCTCTGAACATGATGACATTGCTTGGCCTCATACTGGCCATCGGAATCGTTGTGGATGATGCTATCGTGGTCGTGGAGAATGTGGACAGGATCATGTCAACCGAACATCTGTCCCCGTACGAGGCTACAAAAAAGGCGATGGGGGAGATAGGAAGCGCCCTTGTGGCGATGTCGCTTGTGCTCTGCGCCGTTTTTGTTCCGGTAAGTTTCCTTTCCGGAATTACGGGCCAATTATTCAGGCAGTTTACAGTCACGATCGCTGTTTCCGTGATAATCTCCACCATTGTGGCGCTGACCTTAAGCCCTGTGATGTGTTCCAAATTCCTGAAGCCGCACGATGATGGCAAGCCTAAGAACTTCGTGTTCAGAAAGATAAACCAGTGGCTTGAGCAAGGAACCTCGCTCTATGCGAGGATGGTCCGTTTCGCGCTGCACAATTCGAAGAGGATGTTCGCTGTCTTCGGCGTCGCGATTGTGGGAATATTCATACTCGGTCGCCTCGTTCCGCAGAGTTTCATCCCCAAGGAGGATCAGGGCTATTTCACTGTGGAGCTGGAGCTTCCGACGGGTGCCACGCTTGAGCGGACCAGAGAGGTGACGGACCGCGCGATGGATTTTCTGCTCCGGCAGCGCGATGTTGAATATGTCCTCAATGTCACCGGCTCCAGTCCCCGGATAGGCACCGCGCAGTCCAGCAGCACCTTGACGGTGATCCTGAAACCATGGAAAGAACGCAAGGTCACTAATATGTCCAAGACGATAGCGATGGTGAGAGACTCCTTGTCACGCTATCCGGAGAGCAAGGTGTACATCAGCACACCTGCCGTTATCCCTGGACTCGGTACTTCGGGCGGATTCTCGATGGTGCTTGAGGCAAGGGGGGACGCGACCTATCAGGATCTCCAGAACGCCTCGGACACGCTTCTTCATTATGCGATGAAGAGGAAAGAGTTCACCGGATTGTCCTCCGGAATGCAAAAGGACATCCCTCAGTTGTATTTCGATGCGGATCGTGACAAGATCCAGCTTCTGGGGCTGTCGATGGCCGATGTCTTCGCGACCCTGAAAGCGTTCACCGGTGCGATCTATGTCAACGACTTCAACATGTACAACCGAATATACCGTGTCTACATCCAGGCCGACGCCCCGTACCGCGCCCACTCCGACAATCTGAACCTCTTCTTCATGAAGAGTTCGGGAGGCACGATGATCCCTGTCAATGCTCTGGGTACCACGCATTTCACGACAGGGCCGGGTACGATCAAGAGGTTCAACATGTACAATTCGTCCACGATCAGCGGAGAGGCCGCCAACGGAACCAGTTCCGGCGAGGCCCTTGCCATACTTGAGGAGATCGCCGAGGAGCATCTGCCGGACAACATCGGAGTGGAGTGGAGCGGAATGTCCTATCAGGAGAAGAAGGAGAGCGGGCAGACTGGACTCGTGCTTGCGCTGGCGTTGCTGTTCGTGTTCCTCTTCCTCGCTGCCCAGTACGAGAGCTGGTCCATTCCTGTGGCCGTCATCCTTTCGCTTCCGATCGCGATAGCCGGAGCGTATCTCGGTGTGGCTGTGCTTGGAATGGAGAGCAACATCTATTTCCAGATAGGTCTCGTGATGCTCGTCGGCCTTGTGGCCAAGAACGCGATCTTGATCGTAGAGTTCGCCAAAGAAGAGGTTGAGGCCGGAAAGGATCTGGAAGAGGCTGCGGTCACCGCCGCAAAACTGAGGTTCAGACCAATCGTGATGACATCCTTGGCATTTATCCTTGGCATGCTGCCTCTCGTGTTCGCCAGTGGCCCGGGATCCGAGAGCCGCAGGAACATCGGCATCGGAGTGTTCTTCGGGATGATCACCGGCATAACCGTCGGAATCGTCTTTGTTCCGTTCTTCTTCGTGCTGATCTACAAGTTGAGATCAAGGATCTCGAAGTGGAGACCAAAACTCCGTAAGGCGGGAAAGGCCTTGTCGGTCGTCGCAGTCATGGCCGTGTCTTCCCTGACTTTAGATTCCTGCTCCACATCGAGGTATTGCGATAAGCCGGACCTCGGAGAGATGCCGAAAGCCTATTTCGAGGATTCGAGCGACAGGAGCATCGCTGACCTTGACTGGCGGGAAGTGTATGAGTCTCCTGAATTGCAGAAGCTTATAGACGCGGCTTTGGAATATAACAAAGACATCCTCATCGCTGCGGAGCGTCTGAAGGAGATGGAGTACAGGTACCGTGTGCAAAGATCCGCCCAGCTGCCTTCCGTCTCGGTGAAAGGCTATGCGCAGAATGATCACAGCAATTACGGGGGAACGGATCCGAAACCGGACTCTCCTGAATTCGGAGTCAAGGCCTCGCTTCAGTGGGAGGTGGATTTCTGGGGAAGACTGAAATGGTCCAAGAAAGAGAAACTGGCCGGTTATCTCGGCACTGTCGAGGCTCAGAAAGCGGTGAGGACGAGCGTCATCGCCAGTGTGGCCTCCGCCTACTATGAACTGGTGGGCTTGGACAAGAAACTTGAGATAGTCACCAACACTTTGGTCACAAGGCAGAAGTCCGTGAATCAGGCCAAACTCCGTGCGGAAGGAGGACTGACATCTGAGATCCCTTACCAGCAGGCTCTTGTGGAATTGGCTTCCACCGAGGCTTTGGTGCCGGATCTTCAGAAACAAATCGCATTGAAAGAGAGTGAGTTGTGTTTTATTACCGGATCGTATCCGAAGGATGTGGAGCGAGGTTTGTCCTTATCGGAAATGTCAAAGACCGTTGTTCCGTCCGGGGTTCTGTCTGACATCCTCAGGCGCAGGCCTGACCTTATGCAGTCCGAGAACGCTCTCAGGGCGGCGGAGGCTCGCGTGGGCGTGGCGATGGCCGAAAGGTTCCCGTCCTTTACCATCAATCTTGGAGCCGGAGAGGAGAACAACGCCCTTAAGGATTTCCTGAAGTCCCCGTTCTGGTTCACCGGAGCCACACTGGCTTCACCGGTCTTCGAGTTCGGCAAACGACGTTCCGCCCTCAAAGCCGCCGTGGCCTCCTACGAGCAGACAAGACTGGAGTACGAGAAAGATGTTATGCAGGCGTTCAGAGAGGTCTATGACGCCACCGTGACTTTCCGTTCCGCCCGTTCCAACACTGACGTGAAGGTGGAGATGGAGCGCGCGTCCAAGAAATATGTCGTGCTGGCCAACAGCCAGTACATAAACGGTGTGATCAGTTATATGGATGTCCTTGACGCGCAAAGAAAGTACCTTGCCTCCCAGTTGGAGTTAAGCGAGGCAAGGACGAAGGAGAATCTCTCCGTGGTCAATCTGTACAAGGCTCTCGGCGGCGGCTGGAAGGACTTTTGATTCAAATTATTAAATCTATAAAGAAGTAACAACGTGACCTTCCGGCCGCATCAACGGCTGGAAGGTTAAATAGTTCACACCTATTCTTGAATATTTTGATTATTTCGTTAACCTTTATAAATTTACGGTGAATATTAGTAGGCCTCTAAAAGTCCGTAACTTGTAACTATTGACAGATGAACAGATTCGTAATTATATTCCTCTTGATGTCATTTTTATTAGTCTCCTGCGACAACAGGCAGACCAAGTCTTTGCTTCAGGATGTCGAGACCTACATTCAGGAGAGGCCGGACAGTGCCCTGCGGGTTCTGAGGAAAGTTGATTCACTGACACTGAACACCAAGTCGCTTCGTGCCCGCTATTCCCTGCTGTTTGCGATGGCGTTGGACAAGAACTACATTGACACGACGGCCTTGTCTATTTTGGAACCGACAGTTGCATATTACGAGAGATTAGGTTCGCCGCAGGACAAGATGCTGTCCTGCTATTATTTGGGACGAATTTATGCCAACAGAAAGGATTACCCGAACGCTGTCATTTTCTATTCACAGGCTTTGCGGGAATCGAGTGCTGATGACTATTATCATAAAGGATTGGCGTATGAAGCCCTCGCAAATGCGTACAGTGCATCTTTCAATACTGAGGAAGAATTGAGGAATGCTATTCTTGCGCATGATTGTTTCGACAAAATTAGAGACAAGAATCTTGCTTTATCTCGCTATAAAATTGCACAAGCTTATCACAACAACGAACAATTCGATTTGGCAGACAGTCTTTATTCCTCGGTTTATTCGGGTTTAGACTCAACTTCCAAGCTTGCATTTTATGCGATGGAGGATCAGGTCAGTAATGACCTGCAACGGGAAGGACCTGATGTTGAGAGAGACCTGAGATTGCTTGAATATGTTGCGGAACATCGCGGCAATCTTACATTGACCTCATATTATGAATATGCGTATCTTCTTCTTCTGATTGGCAATAAATCTACAGCAGAGAATATTCTTTCGCAGCTATCTGAGATTGATGAAAGTGTGGAGACTATGGAAATTAGATATCGGATAGCGAAGTATGAAGAACACGATAAAGAAGCTTTGACTTTGTTGAAAGGTTCGTTGTTGTACCAGAATGACGTGGTAAAGAAACAGTTGGCTCAATCTGTTTTCAAGGCTCAAAGTGACTACTATCGTCTTACTGCTGAGGTCTCTGAACAAAAATCAACCATAGCCAATCAGAGAAGCGTCATAATTCTCATAGCGAGTCTAATGATGGCAGGTTTGCTCTATATTGTCTTTATGAAAAGAAAAACCGCTTTGATTCGTGAAAAAGACAGGTTGGCTCAGGCTGTGGAAGAATCCGAGAGACTTTTGGAAACGGTAAGGAACAGGGCTAAGCAGGAAAAAGAAGAAAGGGACAAGGATATTTTTGATCTGAAATCACGCAATGAACGTGAGCGGGACAAGATCAAAGAATTGCGTGATATGTACGTTTCCCTTTATCAAAAGCGGTTCTACGAGATAGGAAAGTACTATGATGCCGCATCGTCGCATCGACTTGAATCAATAAAGGAGAAAGCCTACCACGATGTCATATCCTCAACCCAAGCCTTGTTTGAGGAGATCGCCAGCGGATCGGAAGGCCAGAAAAAGTTTGAGGCAAGGATAAACGCTGACCTTGATGACATCGTCTCCAAGATCAGATCCGACTTTCCAAAGTTGAAAGATGATGACATCCGCTTTATCTGTTACCTGATAGTAGGCTTTGACACCTCTACAATTTCATTCTTGATGGACATTTCCAAGGAGAATGTCAGAGTGAAGAAGCATCGCTTTCGTGAAAAATTGAACGGCTATTCCGGCCCAAACGAGACTCTGTACCGATTGTTCGCATAATTTCGTTACAGTTTGAATAATTTTAGGGGGGGGTATTGATAATCAGTGACTTATGGATGCATCATCTTTAGCAATAGTTTTTATCTATTTGTAAAACGTTGAAAATTTAGTTCTCGATGCTACCAAATTGCGGAAATCTGTAACGCCAAAAATGCCCCTTTTTGAGTTTTTAGAGGATTATAGGTATACATTTGCACAAACAAAAATAATACAAGCGAGTATGCGAAAAGTTTACCTTCTGGTTTTATTTATGATGTGTATAGCCGCATCATTTCCCGTTTATGCGAAGATGTTATCCACTACTTGTGTAGAAGTAATTACACCAGTCACTATGCATAAGACAAACGAAGATTCTTCTTTGAACCATAAAGTACCGAAACGAGATCCTTTCGAATTATCTTGTTATTTGGTAGGTAATGCCAACACGATTTTTCTTTCTGCCAATAAAGTTGTTTCTGTTGAAGTCGAGATTGAGAATCTTACAACTGGAGATTATGCTTCGTATTATGATCAGATCTCTACAACGACACTTCTTTTGCCTCTTTCCGGAACCGGTTACTATCGCATTTCGGTAACTCTTTCCGATGGCGTGAATTTCTATGGTGAATTTGATTTGTAAATTGAAAGATACGGATTGTTTTTGTTGTCATTAAGTATCCGCGGAACCAATTTTTTTGAAATATAATTGATACAATATCAACTATTTCAGAAGACGGATAAAGAAAAGATTTATGGGTAAAAGAGTAAGCGCAGTCACGGTTTTAGCTTTAGTTGCATTGTTAATGCCGATTTTGGCGAATGGACAACGAAGCCGAAACTTTGATGAACGGTATAATGAAAGATATGAGGTGAACGAAAAGGGGGATTCTTCGTTTACGTTGGTGCCGCAAGCTTTTGTGGAGCCGGCATCGGTGACATCTGAAAATTCTGAACGCATTGCCCTTTCTGCCAGACAGATATTAAGGATGCAGAAAGTGAATGGCTTGAAAAAGGCGGCGTTTCAGAGGTCTGCCGCTGATGCGATTGACATAAGCCTTCCGGTGGCTGGGATTCCGATTGTATCTGGCATTTCTCCAACTGGAGCAAGAACTTACAGCATCCCGATAGCAACCGCTCCTGGTTATGGTCTGACTCCTCAGATTTCTCTTCAGTATAACAGTCAGGGCTCTAATGGCATTGCTGGTTATGGATGGAGTATCGGTGGACTGTCCTCTGTCACCGTGTCTGGAAAATCTCCGTACTATGATGGAAGTTGGGCGGCTCCGGACCCATCTTCATCTGATGCGATATGGAGCCTTGATGGCGTTCGTCTTGTAAAGAATACTGACTCATATACACCTACCTATCAATTTGAGACAGTTTCAGGAAACATCAAGGTAATGAAGCACCTTGCTTCCAACGGAGTTGTTTCTTACTTCACAGCTATTTATCCAGACGGGCGTAAGGTTAAGTATGGCTGGGAAACAAACTCATCGGCAAGAAGATGTTACCCTGTCACAGAGATAGAGGATGTGATAGGAAATCTGATAACGTTCAATTATGAGTCACTGTCGTATACTGGTAATGTCTATGTTGTCTCTAAAATAGATTATGGACATAGAAGAGTTTCCGGAACTGTCACACCCCCGAAAGAGTCCATCTATTTTTTCTATGAGGACAGGACGGACTGCGTCGAAATGTACTATGCCGGAGAACTTGTAAGCTGTAAGAAGTTGCTTACGAGGGTGAGTAGTCCCGGCATACGTCACGAGTACAATTTGAGTCACAATCTGTCCGATGGTGTCAATCTTTTAAATAACGTGGAATGCAAGGTTGCAGATCAATCGATTAATCCTCTGCGTTTCCATTATGGAGGGGAAGGAACAGGGCAGACTGTAGTTCATATTGAGAATGGATCGTTTCGACAGACGGGTGATGGCTATCTAATGTCTTACTTCAATGACAGTATAACCACCGTAAAGAATAGGGGGAAACTTGTTCCAAATAGTTATGATGATGGATTGATCATCTATCCTTATTTCTCACCATACAAGGTGGTCTATTGGGATAAGAAGTGGTATGAGACGAAACGTTCCTACAAATATGGCAGTGGGTATCCCGAAGATCAAGTTATCTTGGTCGCACCTCGGGTAGAGGATGGCGTGTTTGATGTTGATCGCACGCTTACGACAGGAGCGGGCTTTCAGACTATAGAAGCGGTGGATGTCAATGGAGATGGGATAGAGGAATTGGTGAAAATAAACTTCGGGGATGTCAAAGACGACAAGACGACGTTGACCCTTACGGTTTATCAGTACACCAATGGGCGAGCGCCTTCGGTGCTGTCATCAAAGACGGTGTCATTGGAAGGGACAATCACTGTTAAAAGATACACAAGTCCACTTGAGCGAGTCTATCAATTCGGAGACTATAATGGTGATGGCAAAATGGAATTGCTCGCAATGACTTTTGATGAAGATATCAAGGGTAATAGTCGCAGTTCCAGATTTGCGGTTGTCGACATAATGAACGGAAGCGTTTTAAGTGATTTGACCCTTTTTGATTTTTCACGGGAAGATTATGCAAGTGGAGCAATCTTCTCTGTAGATCTTGACAATGATGGTCAGGCTGAATTGTGCCATTTAACATCATCTGGAGTCGAATCTTATAGATTTTACAATGGCCGATTCAACCTTACAAAGACATATTGGGGCCTTGCTTCCACTGATATCGCAATAGGAAAATCGATGTTTTTTACCGATTTGAATGCCGATGGGTACCTTGATATTGTCATAGCTCCGGCTGTGTTGGATGGAGCGATAAATCGATCTATTCCGAGATATATAGCGGAAGGAGGATCAACACGTGCGACTCCTGTTGAAAATTCATGGAAAGTATTCAAATTTACAGGTTCGTCTTTTGTTGATTCTAACTTTTTGTTGCCTGTCCATGGCGGTTCTGATTACCTGTTTTTAGATGTTGATATGGATGGATATCCTGATTTGGTGGAGCGAGGGCGTTATAATCGGAATACCAGTCGTTCTGGTCGAGGTTCTAATATATCAATATACAGAAATATAAACGGGGCTATCCAAATAGAACATCGTCTATCTTCCTCAGTGTCTGCATCCAATCTCATTCCATGTAATATCACAAATTATCGCGGCACAAGCAGTTTGATTTCGGTTACTGGATATGAGGTCAAAAGCTATGGATTCAGCGCAAACACTTCAAGTAATAGACTATTGACTTCTGTTGTTGATAGTTACGGGACTGTGACCGAGGATAGGTATGTTGATATGTCGAGTCAAGAGATATTGAGCCTTTCTGGCACTCCATACTCAGAGGTTTATTCAATAGATAAATCTCGTTCATATTCGCTGGTGAATGGCTTTGTGCGGAGGATATTTCCGTTGAATCTTCTCCGAGAATCCACAACAACGGATTTATCCTCAACAAGGTTGGCGCATAATAGTTACATTTATTACGATGCTGTTGCCAACAGTCGTGGACTTGGTTTTTGTGGCTTCGGGAAAGTTTCCGCTCTTGATATGCTGTCGCAGCGGTCCGGTGAATGGATCACAACAATGGAGAGGCGGGATCCTGAAAACTCGGGAGTGGTTACTGAGATGAATAGATATCTTGGTAATGAGACGTCCTCCACATCGCCATTTGAAACTATTTCATATACTTGGAATAAGGTATATGGTACCTATAGTAAGTATCATCCGCGTTTGTATTCATCATTATCGGTAGATAATTTGACAGGGAAGAAGATCACGACAACTTATTCTTATGATGCTTTTGATTATCCTATAAAGATTGTCACGGGTGTTGGGGATGGTTCGAGTTCTGAGACGGTCGAAATCACATATTCGCATAAACGGAATCCTTCACAGTATGTTCTTGGCTTGGAGGCCACTCGTAAGGTTACAAGAAAATCTGCCAATCAATCTACGTGGATTGACCGGACTGTCACATCGTATGATGAGTCTGTTTTGAGACCATCTTCTGTCGTAACATTTACTGGTGTGGATGGCGGCAAGAAAACCGGGGAGACAAGGTGGACATATGATGGTTATGGCAATGTCTTGTCTGAAAAGTCGGCATCATATTCAAGTACCGTTTTTGTAGGAGATACTTATGTCTATGATGACGATGGCCGATTTATAAAATCCAAGACTGATGCGTTGGGACGTACGACCAATTATTCACAGTACAATTCTTATGGGTCACCTATGATTGTCGAGGATGCAAAAGGTCGTTCCTCTTACTATAGTTATGATTGTTTCGGCAATGTGACAAGAAAACAATATCCTGACTTGTCTGAAGAAACAGTGACAACCGCATGGGGTGGAGAGGGTCTTTATACTGTGACTAAATCAGTTACCAAACAACCGACCTCGAAAAACCATTACGATGCCACTGGAAAAGAGGTAAGGTCAGAGGTTCAACGTTTTGATGGTACTTGGCTTGTCACAGACACTGAATATCGTGCTGACGGTTTGGTAAACAAGGTCTCATTGCCATTCAAGGGGGATTCGGCATCTGGATGGGCTTTGTATGATTATGATGCTTATAAACGTCCAATTAAAATAGAGGAGGCTTCAGGGAAAGTCTCTACTTGTGCTTATTCAGGGTTGTCGATGACAACAACGGGAGAAGGCATCTCCTCTACTAAAACTTCAGATCAGTCAGGACGTGTGTGCGGCATACAGGATCCTGGAGGAGAGATAACCTACAGTTATCGTCCGGATGGTCAACTTGATCAGGTTGTGGCTCCGGAAAGTGTCTTGACAAGTTTTGAGTATGATGCCTACGGGAGAAGAATAAAGATCATAGACCCAAGCGCAGGTGTCAGATCCACTTCTTATGTGAATAATAATGATGGATCCTCCGTTGTAACGGAAACAAATCCGAATGGATCTGTAGTCACCTACTTGGATGTGTATGGTCGTAAGACAAAGGTTGAAAGGCCCGGAGAATATAACACTGTTTACACTTACTCTGACGATAACCTTCTTATTAGTGAGGTTTCTACTAATGGAACATCGACTGTCTATGCTTATGACAATTTGGATAGGGTGTCAAGTGTAAAGACCACAGTGCCTGACGGCAAATGGCTTTTGAAGGAATATACTTACGGAGATGGCAGTGTTGTGAATACTGTAAAGTATTCAAGTCAGGATGGTGAGATTGCAACCGAGGTGTATTCATATTCCAATGGTTACAATGTTCAGATTGCACTTGCCGTAGGAACGGTTATTTGGCGTCTTGCTGAAGAGAATAACTTTGGCCAACCTACCCGTGCATTAACAGGGAATGTTGACAGATTCTATTCATTTGATGCACACGGCCTTCCTACTGGACGAGCTCTTGGGACAGTCCAAGAATTCGCTTATGACTTTGATCCTGTCACAGGAAATCTTGATGATAGATTCGACGCTGTTAATAGTGCAGGGGAAATTTTTGGATATGACGATCTCAATAGATTGGATACGGTTATCCCGGATGCTTGCGGTGATTTGTCTCAATATTCAGTGTCTTACAGACCCAACGGCAATATTTCTGAGAAGGAGGGTACAGGAGTTTTCTCCTATGAAAACAATGCAAGACCTTATCAACTGACTAAAATTGACCTTGAGAGCGGCGTGGATGTCCCACGGGTACCGCAGTCAATCTCATATACTTGCTACAGCCGCCCTTCCCGGATAATTGAGAATGGAGTAAGTTGCTCTTTTACTTATGACGGCGATGGAAATAGGGCAAAGATGCTGATAGCAAACGGAGCGACACCTATTCTTTCGAGGTATTATATTGGAGGACAGTATGAAATTGATGCGAAGGCTGATGGGACAGTCCAAAGGCTATATCTTGGTGGAGATGCCTATTCCGCACCGATGGTGTATGTCAAGGATGATTCCAGTCCGTGGTTGCTTTACAACATCGGCCGAGACTATCTTGGGAGTGTGACCTGCATCACGTCAGTTGATGGGGCACTTGTGGCTGAGTACAGTTATGATCCGTGGGGACGTCTCCGTAATCCAGAGACTCTCGAATTGTACGCAAGCGGCGAAGAACCGGAACTCTTCCTCGGAAGAGGTTTCACTGGCCACGAACATCTTCCTTATTTCGGGCTGATCAATATGAACGCCCGTCTCTATGATCCGTTCACAGGCCGTTTCCTCAGTCCCGACCCTTACATTCAGGCGCCGGATTTCACCCAGAATTATAATCGTTACTCTTACGCTCTTAATAATCCATTAAAATATGGTGATCCGAATGGGGAGTTTGTTATAACGGCCACTACTATTATAATAGCAGGTGCAATATTGGCAAGTGCTGCGTATGGAGGGTATAAAGCCTACACAATCGCAGATAAGAATGGCCTTAAAGGTTGGGATAAGGTTTGGAGAGTTGTTGGTGGATGTGCGGTTGGTGCGGTATCTTGTGCGGCATCAATATATACAGGAGGAGCCGTAGCTGGAGCACTTGGTAGCTTAGGTGGTTTTTGTGGAGGCGCAATTGCTGGGGCTGCAGGTGGCGCGGTAGGAGGTGCTATTTCTGGTGCCGGTATGACTTCGCTTGCTGGTGGAGATGAGGAGGACATGTTGAAAAGTGCGAGTCTTGGCGCTTTGTCAGGTGCTGCAACTGGAGCTTTGGTTGGCGGTGTCACCAATGGATGCATTGCGTTAAAGAACAAGCAGACTTTCTGGACTGGTTCACCGAAGGTCCCTGCTCCGTCAGAAGCCATCAGACCACCTCTGAAGGCTGATGGACCTAAGATTGAACCTATAGAACTTAATAGTCCGGAACCTTTGGCAGACCTTCCTGCCTCAAGGGGTTCTGATATCATTTCGCCACAGCATACACTAAGAATGCCACCTGTGGAACAATTGTCTCATTCGGGAACGACTTTTTCTGATAGTGCAATAAATGATGCGGTTAGATATGCTACAAGTCCTAATAATTTGAATCATTATTTTCATGGAAATCTTCATAATCACAACTTTGGAGATTTGTTACAAACTTTTGGAGGTAATGAGAGAGAGCTCGTGCGTACTGCTATCCAAGGAGCAAATGGTGCGTATTCCGTATCAACAGAAGGATTGTTTTCAGCAAATGTAAACATATATAATCAAACTGTGACTATTACGGGGCGTGTTGTTAACGGTGTCCCTAAAGTTGGAACTATGTATATTGTTAGGTAAGTATGAAAAATTGGAAAGCAGAATTAAAAACAATGATGTTGGATGGCCGATGGAGTGAGGCTGTAGTCTTAATGCAGAACATTATTAAGAACACTCCTGATAATCCGGATGCATATTTGAATATGGTTTACCTTTTGGAGGTGATTTTAGTGGAGGAGCGGTCGTTGGGAACTATTGACTGTGAACCGATGTTCTACGATGAATGTGAGGCTCTTGCTGTTGAAACTTTTCAAGCAGGATGTGCAAAATTTAAGAATGATCCATCATATATGTTCTTTATGGGTTTTATTACGACTTGGTGTGAGTGGTTGTATGGTATGGATGAAACGGCGGCGAATAATATGATGCAGGAGGCTCATAGGCTGGATCCTCTAAATAAGATTTATCTATGGTCTAGTATAGGTGGTTGTCATTATTCGAACGAAAACGATCAAGAGAAGGATATTTATGATTATACAAAGATGCTGTTGTCGGATGCGGAATTGGTGAAGGAAGTTCGCGATAGAGGTCCTATTGGAGATTATTATATTGAAGGAATGGATAGTGCAATGAAAAATGCCCAACTTTATTTTGATTTAAATGGAAGAGTCGAGAAATGACTTCAATGGATTCCTGTCAAGGAGCGATAACCTTTTACAAAACGCCTTCACGTTACTATGCCATAGAGGTGGGTGAGAACACGCCACGGCTGAAAAAGACGATGCATAAAGCAATGGCTTTTCAGCCGATGTGCCACCAGAGAAGGTTGTAATGGCGATGTGGCTGAAAGCGTTTTGCAAGAAATATCGCACCACTGCATTCGGCTGATTTTATTGTTATTCGTTTGTATTTTGATAATGATAATTAAGGTATGGAATGGTCGGCTCCATATCCGAATCCAGGGTTCAACGACAATAGAAGATTATTATCCTTTATAATTACAAGAAATGAAGAGGTCTCGTTTATTTTTTATTATCCTGCTCGTTCCAATACTTGCTTCAAAATGTATTGAGTTTGAAGGAGATTCTTGGGTGACGTTAAAAAACAATGCTGATTATGGTGTTGTTGCTCTTTTTGCAGACCTTTTTACAGGATTTTGTTATCCGGATACTCTGCTGCCAGAAATACCCGTGTTCTATACTATTGTTGATTCTGTTAAATCTAACCCTAAAGAGGATCAGATAGTTCTGTATGGTGGAAGTTCTTTTTCAAAGGCGTTGAAAACTAACACAACTTCTGATACTTTGTCAGTGTTTGTTTTCCATATTGACACCTTGTTGAGTCACTCCTGGAAAGAAATCCGTAATGGCTATAAAATTCTGGTCAGATACGATTTGAGTGCGGAGGACCTTGAGTCGTTAAAAGGGAAAATATATTATCCTCCAACAACGGCAATGAGGAACATTCATATGTTTCCGCCATATGAAAAAGTCAAAACTCATTAGAATGTTTTTATGGTAAAAACGAGTGAATTATGGACGCCTTGAATCGTAACGCTTTTAGTGATAGGACTTTGAGGGCTTTCTCGTTGACTGAGTTGCTGGTTGTCCTTGTGATCATTGGGATTCTGGTGTTGGTGACGATGTTGTTGTAGGGTATGGTATTTGGGGGGCGGCACCCTTTTTGAATAATTTTGAAGGATTGTGGACGAAATGCAAGTTCTTGTGCCAAAAGTTCATTAACTTTGTAGAATAAAACATAAACTCATTAATTTTATTATATGATTTACACAAAAGAAGTGCAGCAGATGTGCTGCGTTGCAAAAGGCGCTAACCACGCCAATGCGCCTATCCCTGAAGAGGGCAAGTGGGTGCATGCAAAGGAAATCAAAGACATCTCCGGCCTTACCCACGGTATTGGTTGGTGCGCTCCTCAGCAGGGTGCCTGCAAGCTTACCCTCAATGTTAAGGACGGCATCATCGAGGAGGCTCTTGTCGAGACTATCGGTTGCTCAGGCATGACTCACTCTGCCGCCATGGCTTCTGAGATTCTCCCTGGAAAGACCCTTCTTGAGGCTCTTAACACTGACCTTGTGTGCGATGCGATCAACACCGCCATGCGTGAGCTTTTCCTTCAGATTGTCTATGGACGTACCCAGTCTGCCTTCTCAGAGGACGGTCTTCCTGTGGGTGCCTCACTTGAGGATCTCGGAAAGAACCTCCGCAGCCAGGTAGGTACCATGTTCGGCACGAAGTCAAAGGGAAGCCGTTATCTTGAGATGACCGAGGGCTATTGCACGCAGATGGCTCTTGATGAGAACGACGAGGTTATCGGTTACGAGTTCGTAAACCTCGGCAAGCTTATGGACGCTCTCAAGGGTGGCGCTACAGGCCCGGAGGCTATCGAGAAGGCCAAGGGAACCTACGGCCGCTTCAAGGACGCAGTTAAGTATATTGACCCACGTAAAGAGTAAGAAAACATGGCACTTTTTGAAAGCTACGAGCGTCGTATTGATCAGATCAATGCCACTCTCAACAAATATGGAATCAAAGACATCGACGAGGCCAAGGCTATCTGCGATGCGAAGGGTATCGACCCGTACAAGATGTGCGAGGACACCCAGAAAATCTGTTTCGAGAACGCGAAATGGGCTTATGTCGTAGGTGCGGCTATCGCTATCAAGAAAGGCGTGAAGACAGCTGCCGAGGCCGCCGAGGCTATTGGTGAAGGTCTTCAGGCATTCTGCATCAAAGGTTCAGTCGCTGATGACCGTAAGGTAGGTCTCGGACACGGCAACCTCGCAGCCCGTCTTCTCAGCGAGACCACGGAGTGCTTCGCGTTCCTCGCCGGTCACGAGTCCTATGCCGCCGCCGAGGGCGCTATCAAGATCGCCGAGATGGCCAACAAGGTTCGTCAGAAACCTCTCCGCGTCATCCTTAACGGTCTCGGAAAGGACGCTGCCAAGATTATCTCCCGTATCAACGGCTTCACCTACGTACAGACTCAGTTCGACTACTACACCGGTGAGGTGAAGGTCATCTCTGAGACCAAGTACTCCGATGGTGTCCGCGGCGGCGTTCGCTGCTACGGCGCTGACGATGTCCGTGAGGGCGTTGCCATCATGTGGAAGGAGAACGTGGATGTTTCCATCACCGGTAACTCTACGAACCCTACACGTTTCCAGCACCCGGTTGCCGGTACCTACAAGAAGGAGCGCGTGCTCGCCGGCAAGCCTTACTTCTCAGTAGCATCAGGTGGCGGTACCGGACGTACACTTCACCCGGACAACATGGCCGCAGGTCCTGCCTCCTATGGTATGACCGACACCATGGGCCGTATGCACTCGGATGCCCAGTTCGCCGGTTCGTCTTCCGTTCCTGCGCACGTTGAGATGATGGGCTTCCTCGGAATGGGTAACAACCCGATGGTCGGAGCCACGGTGGCTGTCGCCGTCGCGGTCTCTCAGGTGATGTAATGATGATGTGGCGTTAGGTAAGCGGCAATTAATTTAACGATTACCAATCGCGCAAAATAGAAAGGGCGGCTAAGAATCACTTTTAGCCGCCCTCTCTGTATTTTTTCAAGTGACTTTCCAAGCATATTCAACACTCCTCATCTTTCACTTGCTCCGACCTCCTCGATGGAGCGGATGCCGTCGCGGGAGAGGTCGATGCGGAAACGCTTGAGTTCGGTGGTGTCGTCGTAGCGGTACTGGAGGACCAGGTTCAGGTAGTAGTCACGGTCACATTCCACAGTCTGGATGGCGCCGTCGTCGCCGAGGGCGCGCAAGTGGATCGTGGGGTCGTCCATCTTCTTGATGAAGTTGGTGACATTCAGGCGGATGATGTCATTGATGCCGCTGAAGGAATATTCAGAGTTCTCCCGGAGCTTCTCCCCGTCGATGTGGACGGACTTGCGGTAGAGGATGACCTTCTCGGCGGCTACGATGCCGGACTCGACTTCGGTGAGGTGCGATGCATATAGCGCCCAAAGGGTACCAGGTGTAGCGGAGTAAACGGTACCGGGCT
>OGOX01001080.1_pt1 | contig 18596 bp, 18 predicted proteins | sample 1552761 | NCBI WGS metagenome assembly OGOX01 (sample SAMEA2580212, study PRJEB22360) | human gut metagenome | biome: human gut; feature: human-associated habitat; material: faeces | place: Denmark | collected 2008/2010
TTAAAAAAATAAATCTATATTTTATAAAATTGTATAAAAAAAGCAAGCCAGACGCATCCAACTTGCTTAGGTGTAGCCCAAAGACATTCACCGCTGTTCACATTTATAATACTACAATTGATAAAATTATGCAAATAAAAACTTGAACCAAACGTTCAAGTATAATTCTTTTTGGTGGAGGATAAGGGACTCGAACCCTTGACCACCTGCGTGCAAGGCAGGTGCTCTAGCCAACTGAGCTAATCCCCCAAAAAGGTTTAACCTTTTCTTGTCAAACTGACAATATAAATTGTAAAATAAATTTTTCTAAATGTCAACACTTTTTTATAAATTGTTCGTGTTATAAAAGAATTTATAAACTATTAACATTTAATTTAATATTTTTCTTACTATGTAAATAACTACTTGCATGAAGTAAAGTTCTAATTGAATTAACAACCTTTCCTTTTCTTCCAATAAGAATAGGCATATCTTTTTCATCAACTAATACATCAATTTGTATTGTTTGTTCGTCTACTTCACTTGCATTAACTTTAACTGCTTCTTTATTTGAAACAATTGCTAAAACTAAGTCTTCTGTTAATTTAACTAAATCTTCCATACTTATTTATTTCCTTTTTCTTCATGGAATTTTTTCATAACTCCTGCTTTTGATAATAAATCTTTTGCAGTATCAGTTACTTGTGCTCCATTTCTTAACCATTTTAAAGCTACTTCTTCATTTACTTTAATTTCTGCAGGGTTAGTTAATGGATTATAAAATCCAATTTGTTCTAAATATTTTCCATCTCTTGGACTTCTTGAGTCTGTAGCAACAATACGATAACTTGGTCTTTTAGTTGCTCCCATTCTTGTTAATCTAATTTTTACAGCCATACATACACTCCTTTCTAATCGCGCATAAATAATATACAACAAAATCTTATGCATGTCAACTATTTTTGTTGACATATTTTATAATTATTTTTTTAATCTATTCTATTTATAACTAATACATCTTTTTATTTATACAAAAATAAAAATAAAAGTTTCCCTTTATTTTTATTCATTATTATCCGTTTCATTAATAAAATTTTCATTTACGCCTTTATCTATTTCTTCCATTAGATCTTCTTCCTCTTTTTCATCTATTATTTCATCCCATTCATCCTCTTCTTCATCAACTGCTATCCTTACTTTTGCATCTCCCACTATTTCTATTCCTAATTCTTTTTCAATATCATAACTAATTGTATTATTTACTATATCAACTTTAGTACATGTTGGTTGTTTTAAACTTCTTACTATTATTTCTTCTTCACTATTTATATCACTTTCTTTTTTCCTAACAACATTTAAAAGTTCACGATAAGTAATTGTTTTATTAGTTACAATAGTTTTGGTATCATTATCATATGCATACCAAATATTAACATCACAACTTCCATCTACTTCAATTTTATCCCCATTTTTATACCCTTTAAAGTTATGGTTTATTACCCAGCAACCAAGTATTGTCGTTGGCACTTGTTCTGGAGTTAAATTGTAGTGATTAGAAAATGTTTTCTTTCCTTTTCCAATTACTGTTTTGGTTACAATTTCTCTATAACTAGCCACTTAAATTCCCCCTCAATTTAATGTATGCTAATGCTTTAAAAAAATGAACTAAAAAAAGCCATCAAAGATAGCTTTTATTATTTTATTTTTTTAACAATATCATTAACATTTGATTTAAATATTATAAGGTTTGTCATTCCTGCAACAGAATAAACCATAACAAGTATACCAAATATTGTTGTTAAAGCAGCACTACTACTTTGTGGGTTAATCATAATTATAATACCACATACAATTGTTAATATTGATAAAACAATTGATAAAAACCACATATTATAGCCACAATCTTTTAAAACCAATGAAAGTTGAATATCTACAATTGAATTAACAATAACAAACATTCCTACTACTATAGGTATTAAAATAACTAAAATATCAGGATATAGTAAAAGAATAATTCCCATAAGAATTGATAAAATTCCTACTGCTGTTAAATTTACCCAAAATATACTAATACCATAATCACTAATTAAAAATATTCCCCCTACAATTAATAAAATAGCAATTATTATAGCAATTACTTTAATTGATGTTGTAGGAAAGCATACTACAAGTATACCTAATGCAAGAAATAATAATGCAAGAATTATTGAGATATTTATATACTTATTAAACTTTTTTAACATATATTCCCTCCTTTATAATTAAATTTTACTTCACAAATTATTATTAGTCAATATGAAAAAAATATGTTATTTAACATATTCTCCATCTAAACTCCATGTTTTAGCATCAAGTATTTTAACCTTAACTATTTTACCAATTAAGGAAGAATCTCCCTTAAAATTAACTAATTTATTAGTTTCGGTATAACCCATTAATAAATCACTATTTTTAGAACTAAAACCTTCCACTAAAACATTTTCTTCTTTATTTATTAACTTTTTATTGTTAATAAGAGCATATTTATTAATAAGTTCATTAAGTCTTTGTAATCTTTCTTCTTTTTCTTCTTTTGTTGTTTCATCTTTCATATTATAAGCAGGAGTACCTACCCTTTTTGAAAAAATAAATGTATAAGCTAAATCAAATTTACATTCTTCTACTAAAGATAAAGTATCTTCAAACTGTTTATTAGTTTCTCCAGGAAAACCTACGATTATATCAGTAGTAATAGATATATTAGGTATTTGTTCTTTTAATTTTTTATAAAGGTTTAAATATTCTTCTTTTGTATATCTTCTTCCCATTAATTTTAATATATCACTATTACCTGATTGAACTGGTAAATGAACATGATTTAAAACATTAGGATATTTTTTAATAACTTCAATCATCTCATCAGTAAAATCCCACGGATGACTTGTAATAAATCTAATTCTTTCCATACCTGTTAAAGCAACATCTTCAAGTAAATTAGCCATTGTATAATTATCATATAAATCTTTACCATAAGCATTAACATTTTGTCCTAATAAAGTTATTTCTTTATAACCTTCATTTTTTAAAGTATTAACTTCATTTAAAATATCTTCTTTTCTTCTACTTCTTTGTTTACCTCTTGTATAAGGAACAATACAATAAGTACAGAATTTATCACATCCAAGTTGAATATTAATATAAGCTTTATATTTACTTTCTCTTCTTACTGGTAAATCTTCAATTATATTGCCTTCAATACTTGGTGCAATTATATCTAATTTAGAACCATTAATAGATTTATATACTTCTTCACATAATTTATCTAACATATGTGTACCTACAACAAAGTTAATCCATTTATATTTTTCTAATAATTTATTTGTAATAACTTCTTCTTGAGTCATACATCCTGTTATACCTACGATTAAATCTTTCTTAATATTTTTTATATGTTTAACTCTTCCTAAAAAACCAAATACTTTATTATTAGCGTTTTCTCTTATCGAACATGTATTTAAAATAACAATATCACTTTTTTCTAATTTATCAGTATTTTTATATCCCATATATTCAAGCATAGCTATAATATTTTCACTATCATGTTCGTTCATTTGACAACCATAAGTTTTAACAAAATAATATTTATTTTTTACTATATTTTTATATTTATCTTCTTTATTATATCTTATTATTTCAACTTCAGTCTTTGTTCTTTTTCTAGCTTCTTTTAAATTAGGCAATTGCATAATATCCCTTCTTTCTAACAAAAATATTATATAAGAAAAGGATAAATTAATCAATAACTTATCCTAAACACTTTCTGTTATCGTACCATAAACAATATCATCAAGATATTCTAATTCATGATTAATAACTTGACTTTTAATTTGTTCATAGTCTTCTTTTATTTTTTCAACTATTTTTTCTACTTTAGGTAATAGTTCTTTTTCATCAAGATTATCAATTATTATTTCAAGGTTATTCATTTTTGAATAAGCCCCATAATTATCATTTTTTATATAACTTTCATATAAATTTTTAAAAGATATTAAATCTATATTATTAAATCTTTTATCTTTTAGTATTTTAGCAGTTGTATAAATATAATTATTATTAATTGATTTATCAAGAATTGTTTGACCTTTTTTATTTCTTATATTAGGAATAAACTTAATATTCTTTAGTAATTGTTTAATTATTTCCATTACATCAAGATATTTTTTCATAACTAATATATGAGCAAAAGTATCACCATCTTTATTTTGATGATTTACATTCCATTTTTTATTCTTCATATGTTTAAGTACTAAATCATACCAATTTTTCTTTAACATATATGATAATACATCATATTCTTCAATATTTTTTGTATTAATGTCTACTGTTTTATCAGTTAATAGCTTATCAACAAGTTCTTTATGATCTTCATCTATTAAACTGAATATCAGCGACGGTTCTTCTTCACACTTATTTATTGCTTGTGTTTCATCATAAAACATAAATTATACACCTCTTTTTTTGCGTGACAGTTATATATTTTACCAGATAAGTCGTATTTTGTCAAATTTTATACTTATTTGGTAATAATGTCCATTAATATAATGACACTTAAATAAATTTTTATACAAAATAATAAAGGATTAATAGAAAGAAGGTTTTTAAAAGAGTAATTATATGAAAAGTAATTTATTTAAGTGTCTATATATACTATCGCCTAAAAATAGCGTTTCACCTAATTTTTTTATAAAAAAAATGAATTTTTTTTAATTTATTCATTTTTTTCGTACTTTTTTATTTTTTTCTTTTAATTTTATTAATAATTCTTCAATTTCTTTTTTCATTTCATATACCATTCTTTCGTTATTAAAAGATAAACTATTAATAACTTCTGAATCATATAATATTTGAAGATGAAATGTTGGATCAGTAAGTTTATTATTTAAAATTAATAATTTTATGTTTTGATAATAAACTATAAATTCTTGAGCTGTTATTTCATTTGTCATAATATGATTTTCCATATTAAATAAATAATTTTCTATTTGTATATTTTCTTCCATAATGGCCTCCTGATAAATTTAGATAAAAAAAGACGAAGTTTTGCTTCATCTTTACTACTATTTAATAATTGAAGAAACTGAACCAGCTCCAACTGTTCTTCCACCTTCACGGATAGAGAATTTTGTTCCTTGTTCTAGAGCAATTGGGTGAATTAATTCTACAGTCATTTCAATATTATCACCTGGCATTACCATTTCAACACCTGCTGGAAGTTCAATAACTCCAGTAACATCAGTTGTTCTGAAATAGAATTGAGGTCTGTAGTTTGCGAAGAATGGAGTATGTCTTCCACCTTCTTCTTTAGTTAATACATATACTTGAGCAGTGAATTTAGTATGAGGTGTAACGCTTCCTGGTTTAGCAAGAACTTGTCCACGTTCAACTTGATCACGAGTGATACCACGAAGTAATACTCCAGCGTTATCTCCAGCTTCAGCATAGTCTAATTGTTTTTTAAACATTTCAATTCCTGTAGCAACAGTTTTTTGTGTTGGTTTAATACCTACAATTTCAACTTCATCATTAAGTTTTAATTGTCCACGTTCAACACGTCCTGTAACAACAGTTCCACGTCCTGTAATTGTGAATACATCTTCAATACTCATTAAGAAAGGTTTTGCGTTATCTCTTTCTGGAGTTGGGATCCATTCATCAACAGCATCCATTAATTCGTCAATCTTTTCTTCATAAGCACTATCACCTTCAAGAGCTTTTAATGCAGAACCACGAATAACTGGTGTGTTATCTCCATCGAAACCATATTCATTTAATAGATCTCTGATTTCCATTTCTACTAGGTCTAATAATTCTTCATCATCAACCATGTCGCATTTATTCATAAATACAACGATTCTTGGAACACCAACTTGACGAGCAAGTAAGATATGTTCTCTTGTTTGAGCCATTGGTCCATCAGTTGCTGCAACAACTAGGATAGCTCCATCCATTTGAGCTGCACCTGTAATCATGTTTTTAACATAATCGGCATGCCCTGGACAATCTACGTGTGCGTAGTGTCTTTTATCTGTTTCATATTCTATGTGAGAAGTGTTAATTGTAATTCCACGTTCTCTTTCTTCTGGAGCTTTATCGATATTAGCATAATCAACGAATTGTGCTCCACCTTTTTCGCTTAATCTTTTTGTAATAGCAGCAGTTAAAGTTGTTTTTCCGTGGTCAACGTGACCAATTGTTCCAACATTAACATGTGGTTTATTACGATTAAATTTTTCTTTAGCCATAATTTTTTTCCTCCTTAAATTTATACAATATTATTTTATCTAACAATTGAATATTTTTCAACTGTTTTGGCTTATTTTGTTATAATTTTACTTTAATTATTATTAATTACCACTTTTTTTAATAATTTCTTCTGCGATTGATTTTGGTACTTCTTCATAATGATCTGCAACCATTTGGAAAGAACCTCTACCTTGAGTATTACTTCTTATACTTGTTGCATAACCAAACATTTCAGAAAGTGGAACCATTGCAGAGAAATGAATTGCATTTCCACGAGATTCTTGAGAAAGTGGTTTTCCACGACGAGCTGTAATATCACCCATAACATTACCAAAGAATTCTTCTGGTACATCAATATCTACTTTCATTATTGGTTCAAGTAGTACTGGGTTACATTTGTTTTTAGCTTCTTTTAAAGCCATACTTGCAGCAATTTTAAATGACATTTCATTAGAGTCTACATCATGATAACTACCATCATGAAGTGTAGCTTTAACATCTATCATTGGATATCCTGCTAGAATACCTGTTTTCATTGCATCTTGAAGTCCTTTGTCTACAACTGGGATATATTCTCTTGGAACTACTCCACCAACAACGGCATCAACATATTCATAGCCTTTATCTGGATTTGGTTCAAAATTAATCCAAACATGTCCGTAATTACCACGTCCACCAGATTGTTTAATATATTTACCTTCACAGTCACCTGCTTTAGTAATTGTTTCACGATAAGCAACTTGTGGTTTACCAACATTAGCATCTACAGAGAATTCTCTTCTCATACGATCAACTAATACATCTAAGTGAAGTTCTCCAATACCTGCGATTATAGTTTGTCCTGTTTCAACATCAGTTCTAACTTTAAATGTTGGATCTTCTTCTGCAAGTTTACCAAGTGCAATTGCCATCTTATCTTGATCTGCTTTTGATTTTGGTTCAATTGCAAGTTCGATAACTGGTTCTGGCACTTCAATTGATTCAAGAATAATTGGTTTTTTCTCATCACATAATGTATCACCAGTTGTTGTATTTTTAAGTCCTACAGCTGCTGCTATATCACCTGTAAATACTTCTGGTATTTCAGTTCTGTTATTAGCATGCATTTGTAAAATACGACCTATTCTTTCTTTTTCATCTTTTGTACTATTTAGTACATAACTTCCACTTGTTAAATGTCCTGAGTAAACTCTAAAGAATGTTAAACGTCCAACGAATGGATCTGTCATAACTTTAAATGCTAAAGCACTGAATGGTTCGCTATCTGAAACTTTCCTTTCATCTGGTTCTCCATTTAGTTTAGTTCCCTTAACACTTTCAATATCAAGTGGTGATGGTAAATAATCAATAACTGCATCTAGTAAGAATTTAATTCCTTTATTGCCTAAAGCAGTTCCACACATTACAGGGAAGAATTCTGCTTTTAAAACTCCCTTTCTTATTGCTTTTTTAATCATTTGTTCACTTACTTCTTCACCTTCAAGGTATTTTTCCATAAGTTCATCATCAAATTCTGCAATAGCTTCAAGTAATTCAATATGTTTTTCTTCTGCTAATTGTTTTAAATCTTCTGGTATTTCAATTTCAGTAGAGTTTTCTTGTTCTGTACCATCAAATTCATAAGCTTTCATAGTAACTAAATCAATTACACCATTAAATTCACTTTCTGCTCCGATAGGCCATTCAATAGGTTTAGCATTAACGCCAAATCTTGCATCAATTGTTTTTAATGTATAAACAAAATCTGCTCCCATTTTATCCATTTTATTAGCAAATATAATTCTTGGAACTTTATATTCACTTGCTTGACGCCAAACAGTTTCAGTTTGTGGTTCAACCCCTGCTTGAGAGTCTAAAAGTGTTACTGCACCATCTAGTACTCTTAAACTTCTTTGAACTTCTACTGTAAAGTCAACGTGTCCTGGAGTATCTATAATGTTATAACGATATCCTTTCCAAAATGCAGTAGTAGCTGCACTTGTAATTGTAATACCTCTTTCTTTTTCTTGTTCCATCCAATCCATTTGTGAAGCACCATCATGTGTTTCACCAATTTTATGAATTTTATTAGTTAAGAATAATACACGTTCTGTTGTAGTTGTTTTTCCAGCATCAATATGAGCCATGATACCAAAATTTCTAGTTTTTTCTAATCCAGTTTGTCTTGCCATATTATCCTCCTACCATTTCATATGAGCAAATGCCTTATTAGCTTCTGCCATTCTGTGAGTATCTTCACGTTTTTTAACTGAAGCTCCTGTTCCGTTTGAAGCATCAATTATTTCATTTGCTAATTTTTCAGCCATTCCACGACCGCCTCTTAGCCTTGCATATTGTGTTAACCATCTAAGTCCAAGAACTTGACTTCTTTCTTCAGAAACTTCAATTGGTACTTGAACGTTAGAGCCACCTACACGACGAGCCTTAACTTCTAATGCAGGTTTTATATTTTCTAATGCTTGATTAAATACTTCCATTGGTTCTTTACCAGTTTTTTCTTTAACCATTTCAAATGCATCATATAATATTTTTTGTGCTGTTCCTTTTTTACCATCTAACATAATACTGTTTATTAACTTAGTAACAACTTTAGAATTATATATTGGATCTGGTAGAACATCTTTTTTTACTGCTTGTTTCTTACGCATTGTATTTTTCCTCCTTTATTATTTTGTTGAATTATTTTATTTTCCTTTTTTAGTTCCGTATTTACTACGACCTTGTTTACGATCTTTAACTCCTTGAGTATCCATAGTTCCACGAACAATATGATATCTAACTCCGATTAAGTCTTTAACACGACCTCCACGAATTAATACAACACTATGTTCTTGTAAATTATGTCCTTCACCTGGAATATAACAATCTACTTCTTTACCATTAGATAGTCTAACACGAGCATATTTTCTTAAAGCTGAGTTTGGCTTTTTTGGTGTTTTAGTTCCTACACGAACACATACTCCTCTTTTTTGAGGTGCTGGTACATTAGATGTAGTTTTCTCAATAGTATTTAATCTTACTCCTAATACTGGTGATTTACTCTTTCTTGTTTTATCAGTTCTTTTCTTTCTTACAAGTTGATTAATTGTTGGCATAACTGCTCCTTTCTATACACACATCCTGGTGTATCATATTTCTAAATTTTTATTAGACTTACATAAAATAAGTCCAATAAATTCAAACATTGCTAATATAACAAAAATATGTTTTGTTGTCAATATCTTTATAAAAATTTGTCAAAAAAATGTTTAATCCTTAATTAATATATGCGATATTTAATAAATTATGAAAAAAGAAATACTTAAAATATTTCTTTTTTATATAAGTCTTTTCAAACTTTCTAACTTTTCTTTTTCTTCTTTTAACTTAACCCTATCAAGTTCTACAATATTTTGTGGAGCTTTATTAACATAATTTTCATTATTTAAAAGATTTGTTCTTTTAGCAATTGATGTTTCAAGTTTATTTATTTCTTCTTTTACTAAATTTATATCTAACTTAGTTCCTTCTTCATAATAAATAATATCTATATTAGATGAAGTATAACTATATTTTTCAAAACCAGACTTATCTTCAGTTACAATATTTTCTTCATTTATTTTTAATGAAGTTTTAAATAAATCATATAAATCATCACTTGTTTTAATCTTAACAAAAGCATTTTTCGTAATATTATTAACGACTTTTAAATTTCTTATTGATGTTATATCTAAAATTACTTTATCAATTAAATTTTCTTCTAAAGTATATATTTCTTCTTTATTATATTTTGGATAATTACTTAAAATTATATTAGTGTTAGATAAATTACTATATAACTCATCTGTTACAAAAGGCATAAATGGATGTAACATTTGTAAAATTCCTTTTAATACATGAATTAACACATATTTTGTTGAAGTTTTATCTAATTTATATTTAGCAAATTCAATATAATTATCACAAAAATCATCCCATATAAAACTATATAAAGCTGAACCAACATTATTAAATTCATATTTTTCCATATTTCTTGTTACTTCTTTTATTGTATTATTATATTTAGTTAAAATCCATTTATCTGTTAAATCTAATTTTTCTTTATTTAATGTAATATTAACATCATCAACATTAGTTAAAACAAAGCGTGTTGCATTCCAAAGTTTATTAATAAAATTCCAGTTAGCAGAAACTTTTTCTTCATCATAACGAAGATCCATTCCAGGACTAGTTGATGTTGCTAAGAAAAATCTTAAAGCATCAGCTCCATATTTATCAATTACATCCATTGGATCAACACCATTACCTAAAGATTTAGACATTTTTCTTCCCTGTTTATCACGAATAAGTCCATGAATTATACAATCTTTAAATGGTCTTTTGTTAGTAAAATGTAAGCTTTGAAAAGCCATACGACAAACCCAGAATAAAATTATATCATAGCCCGTAGATAATACACTTGTTGGAAAATATCTTTTAAACATCTCTGTTTCATTAGGCCAACCAAGAGTAGAAAATGGCCATAATGCACTACTAAACCATGTATCTAAAACATCACTGTCTTGTACCCAACCATCTTCTTTTGGAGCATCAAGTCCTACATATATTTTATCATCTTTATACCACGCAGGTATTTGGTGTCCCCACCATAATTGACGAGAAATGCACCAATCATGAGCGATTTCCATCCAATGATTTAATACTTTTTCAAAACGTTTTGGTACAAAATTAATTTTGTTTTCTTTATCTTCTTGATTTTCTAAAACACGCGCTGCTAAAACGTCCATTTTAACAAACCATTGTTTTGACAAATATGGTTCAACCATTACATCTGTTCTTTCAGAATGTCCTACAGAATGAATTATTTTTTCTTCTTTTATTAATAAACCTTGTTCTTTTAAATCATTAACAAGTTTTTCACGACAAGCAAAGCGATCCATTCCTTTATAAGATAAAGCATTTTCATTCATCGTACCATTTTTATTAATAACTACAATTCTTTCTAAATTATGTCTTTCTCCTACTTCAAAGTCATTAGGATCATGTGCTGGAGTTATTTTAACTACTCCTGTTCCAAATTCCATATCAGCATGTTCATCCCCAATTATAGGAATTAATTTATTAACAATAGGTAAAACAACATTTTTACCAATTAAATGTTTATATCTTTCATCTTCAGGATTAACTGCAACAGCAGTATCTCCAAATAAGGTTTCAGGACGAGTTGTTGCTACTTCAAGATAATCATTTGTATTTTCAATCATGTATTTTATATGATAAAATGCCCCAGGAGTATCTTTATAGATAACTTCTTCATTAGATAATGCAGTCATTGCTTCAGGATCCCAATTTATAATTTTTTCTCCACGATAAATTAATCCCTCATTATATAAATCAACAAAAACCTTTCTAACAGCATAATTTAGTCCTTCATCTAAAGTAAATCTTTCTTTTGAATAATCAAGAGCAAGTCCAAGCTTTGCCCATTGTTCATGAATTGTATTTGCATACTCATCTTTCCATGCCCAAGCATGTTTTAACCATTCTTCTTTATCCATTTGTCTTGGTTTATAACCCATTTCTTTTAATCTTTTATCGATTTTTGCTTGTGTTGCAATACCTGCATGATCCATTCCAGGCACCCATAAAGCATCAAATCCTTGCATTTTTTTATAACGAATAATGATATCTTGTAAAGTTGTATCCCATGCATGTCCTAAGTGTAATTTCCCTGTTACATTTGGGGGAGGTATAACTATACAAAATGGTTCTTTTGTTAAATCACCACTTTTAAAATAATCATTCTTAAGCCAAGTTTGATATTTTCCTTCTTCCACTAATTTTGAATCATATTTTTTATCTAACATAAAAATCTTTCCTTTCTAAATAAAAAAGATGATACCCAAAGGGTGCTTAAAAGCACGGTACCACCTTTTACCATTTCATATTGAAATCTCATATATTTAACGCATATTATACGGATTATTTTACTACTACTTCAAATAATCAGTTCCAAAGCTACCTTCGATTAATTTACTAATTGTTTTTCACCAACCAACAACTCTCTAAATAATATAATTAATTTACTTCTCTTTTTCTAAACATTTATAACTGAATTATACAATAAATTTGTTAATATTACAAGTATTATTTATATTATACCCTCTAGTCCACTAAGTGCAATAAAAACAAATATTAATAAAACTAAAAGTATCATTAAAAAGGCCATTAATCCCCAACCATTATTATTTAATTTTTTCATTTTTTCACTTCCTAAGAATTATAATCATTAATAAAACTAATTGCACTAACAGCACCTTCTCCTGTTGCTGTAACTATTTGATAAACTTCTTTATTAATTGTATCACCACAGGCATATATAAAAGGTATATCTGTTTTTAAATTTTTATCTGTTTTAATATACCCTTTTTCATCAAGAATGTCAAGATTATTTAAAAAATCAGTCGCAGGAACATATCCAATAAAAATAAAGCATGCTTTTACTTCTAATTTATTAAGTTTATCATTAGTTTTAATAGTTAAAGATTCTAAAAAATCATCTTTTTTGTTAAATTCAACAACTTCACTATTATATAAAATATTTATATTATCCTTTTTTAAAACCTTATCAACCAACATCTTATCGCCACGAAGAACATCTCTTCTGTTAATAATAGTTACATTTTTACATATATCAGCAAGATATAAAGATTCTTCTAAAGCACTGTTTCCTCCCCCAATTATTGAAACATCTTGATTCTTAAAAAGAGGTCCATCACATAAAGAACAATAACTTACACCTTTTCCTTCAAGTAAAGATACATTTTTATTATCAAATGATCTAGGTTTTCTTCCAAGAGCTAAAATAATACCCTTACAAGTATATGTTTTTTTATTTGTTTTTATAATTTTATAAGAAGTCTTATCTTCTATTTCTATAACTTCTTCATTAATAAAAGGTATATTTAAATTTAATATTTGTTCGTAAAAACTATAAGCAAGTTCAGGACCTGATATTTTATTAAATCCAGGATAATTTTCAATTGTAGAAGATTTATTAAGTTGTCCACCAGGTGCACTTTTTTCCATAATACAAACATTAATGTTAGCTCTTTTTAAATAAATTGCACTTGTTATTCCAGCAGGTCCACTTCCAACCACAATTACATCATAATCTAATTTCATAAATTCCTCCTAGTTATCTAATGCTTTCTTTAATCTATTTGTTCTTGTATCTTTTTGTTTATAAAAGATAAGAAATAATCCTATTAAAAATAATATAATTGATATAAGCTTAGCAATTCTTAAGTTTCCAAGCATTAAACTATCAGTTCTAAGACCTTCGATAAAGAATCTTCCTATAGAATAAATACTAAAATATAAGCCTGTTAATAAACCATTTTTAGGATTTTTTACATATTTTCTTACTAAAATAAGAATTATAAATAAACCTATATCTAATAAAAATTCAAAGTAAAAAGTTGGAAGATAATAATTACCATTAATATACATTCCATTTATAACAAATTTAGGAATATGTAAACTTTGTAAATGTTCTAACGAAGTAATCGCACCATGTGCTTCTTTATTAAAAAAATTACCCCATCTTCCAATTGCTTGAGCAAGAATTAAAGAAACACATAAAACATCTGTTATTTTTAAAATATTAACGTTTTTCTTTTTACAATAATAAACTAGCCATAAAACTCCTCCGATTATACCACCATGGATTGCAAGCCCACCATTCCAAATTTCAAATATTTCAAGAATATTCTTACTATAATATGGAAGATTAAATAAAACATAATATATCCTTGCTCCAAGAATACCAAAAATAATTGTATAGAAAATTAAATCTGTTATAAATTCTTCGCTAAAACCTTTTTTAAGAAGTGTTTTATAAATAAGAAAGGCTCCTGTTAACATACCAATTAAAATCATTACTGAATAATAATATATTTTTATAACACCTAAATCAACCATAACGGGATTCATAAAACTCCTCCTTTATAATATTTCTTTTAATTTTTTTATATCATCTATTAATATATATTTATCACTTTTTGGAAGTTTATTAAAATAATCAACCGCAATTACCTTTAATCCAACATTAAGTGCTCCTTCAATATCCATTTTTAAACTATCCCCAATCATAAGACATTCCTCTTTTTTATTAGGATATATTGCTTTTAAAAAAGCTTCTGGTCTTGGTTTTAATTTTATTTCATCTCCGCCGAAAACTTTAGTAAAATATTTATCTATTTTAGCATTTTTAAGTCTATTTTTTTGAATATTTGTAAAATAATTACTTAATATAACAAGTTCATATTTTTTACTTAAATAATCTAAAACATCTATTAAATCATTATTAATAAAAGATAATTTACTTTGTCTTTTTTCTAATTCATCAATAAAACTTATATCTAAATTTAGCTTTAAATTATTATTAATATCATTTAATAATATTTCTTTAGAAATTGTATCATGCTTATATTCTAAGTCATCTATTATTTTATCTACTTTTTTATAATCGGTATCTACTTTGTATTCTTCAAGTAAATATTTTAATTCTAAAGAATATTCATCTTTCCATATAATAAGTGTATTATCTAAATCAAATATAAGTTTTTTTATCATAAATTACTCCTTACAAATATTTTTTTAAATATTGTCCTGTATAGCTTTCATTAACTTTAGTTATTTCTTCTGGTGTTCCTGTTGCAATAACTGTTCCACCTTTATCTCCACCTTCAGGGCCTAAATCAATAATATAATCAGCAACTTTTATCATATCAAGGTTATGTTCAATTACGATTACTGTATCTTTATTATCTACTATTTTTTTAATAATTGCAAGTAAGTTTTCAATATCATAATTATGAAGACCTGTTGTAGGTTCATCCATTATAAAAACACTTTTACCTGTTGGTTTTTTTTGTAGTTCTTTAGCTAATTTTACACGACTTGCTTCTCCCCCAGATAATGTTGTAGCACTTTGGCCAAGTTTTATATAACCAAGTCCTACCTCTTGTAAAGTTTTTAATTTATGAGATATTTTAGGAAAGTTTATAAAAAATTCTAAGGCTTCATCAACACGCATATCTAATACTTCGCTAATATTTTTATCTTTAAATCTAATACTTAAACTTTCACTATTATATTTTTTGCCATGACATATTTCACATGGAACATAAACATCTGGTAAAAAATGCATTTCTATTTTTTTAACACCATCACCACGACAAGCTTCACATCTTCCACCTTTTACATTAAAACTAAATCTGCTTTTATCATAACCAAGCATTTTTGCTTCTTTTGTTGTAGCAAATAAATCTCTAATATCATCAAATACACCAGTATATGTCGCAGGATTACTTCTTGGAGTTCTTCCAATTGGATCTTGAGAAATATATACTACCTTATCAACATATTCAAGGCCTTTAATTTTCTTAAATTTACCAGGTTTTACTTTTGAACCATATATTTCACTAGTTAATTTTTTATATAAAATTTCATTAACAAGTGTACTTTTACCACTTCCACTTACTCCGGTTACACATGTAAATGTTCCAAGAGGGAATTTTACATTAATATTTTTTAAATTATTTTCACAAGCTCCTTGTATTTCAAGATACTTGCCACTTCCTTTTCTTCTAGTTTTGGGAACTTCAATACACTTTTTACCACTTAAATAGTTACCAGTGATACTATTATCACAACTTGCTACTTCTTCTGGTGTCCCACATGCGACAACTTCACCACCTTGTTCTCCTGCAAGAGGGCCAATATCAACAAGAAAATCACTTCTTCTCATCGTATCTAAATCATGTTCGACAACTACTAAAGTATTTCCTAAATCTCTCATACTTAACATTGCATCAATAAGTTTATCATTATCTCTTTGATGAAGACCAATACTAGGTTCATCTAAAACATATAAAACTCCTGTTAATCTTGTTCCTATTTGCGTTGCAAGTCTTATTCTTTGAGATTCTCCTCCGGATAATGTTGAAGCTTCCCTATTAAGTGTTAAATAATCAAGTCCAACATTTATTAAAAATGATAATCTATCTTTTATTTCTTTGATTAAAAGTTTAGAAATTTGTTCTTGTTCTTCATTTAACTTTAAATCTGATAAAAAATTATATATTTCAGTAATATTAAGTCTTGTTAATTCATCTATATTTTTACCATTTATCTTAACAGATAAAACTTCTTCTTTTAACCTTGCACCATGACATGTTGGACAAGGAAGCTCTATCATATATTTATCAATCCATTCTCTTATCCAATCACTATTAGTTTCAACATATCTTCTTTCTAAATTATTAATAACACCTTCGAATAATCCTGTATTATTATATATAGTTCCGCTTTTAGCAGAATAATTAAACTTAATTAATTCAGTACTTCCATATAAAATAATATCTAATTCTTTCTTTGAAAGTTTATTTATAGGTTTAGATAAATCAATATTAAAATGTTTACAAGCGCTTTCTAATCTTTTAAAATATATACCATCACTATCATCACCCATTGTAACAATTCCACCATCATAGATACTTTTTGTTTTATCAGGCATAATCAAATCAGGATCTATTATTTTTTTAAAACCAAGTCCTTTGCAGTCAGGACAAGCCCCATAGGGAGCATTAAAACTAAAAATACGAGGTTCTAATTCACTTAAAGAAAAATCACAATAAGGACAAGCAAACTTTTCACTAAATATTAATTTTTCTTTACCAATTACATCAATAATTACTTTACCGTCACTTAATTTACATGCTTGTTCTAAACTTTCATATAAACGACTTCTGATATCAGGAGTTATAACAAGTCTATCAATAACAATAGATATATTATGTTTTTTATTTTTGTCTAAAATAACATCATCACTTAAATCATACATAACATCATCTATATATGATCTTACATAACCTTGTTTTCTAAAATTTTCTAATAAATCAGTAAAACTACCTTTTTTACCTTCCACAATTGGAGATAAAACTACTATTTTACTATTTTCATCAAGAAGAAGTAATTTGTTTGTCATTTCTTCAATACTTTGATTTTTAATAGGAATATTATGATTAGGACATATAGGTACCCCTATTTTAGAAAAAAGAAGTCTTAAATAATCATATATTTCAGTTACTGTTCCTACAGTACTTCTAGGATTATTATTAGTTGTTTTTTGATCTATTGATATTGTAGGAGATAGTCCTTCGATACTATCAACATCTGGTTTTTGACTATTACCAAGAAATTGTCTAGCATAAGAGTTTAAACTTTCTAAATATCTTCTTTCCCCTTCAGCACATAATGTATCAAAAGCTAAACTACTTTTACCACTTCCACTTACGCCAGTCATTACAATAAATTTATTCTTAGGAAGTTCAATATTTATATTTTTTAAGTTATTTTCACGAGCCCCCTTAATTACTATCTTATCCATACACTACACCTCTTTTAGACATATTATACACCATTTTTTTAATTTTATATATAACAATTTATGGAAAAAACTATTTTTTTCTATTATAATAAAGAAAAGGAGATATTATATGATAACAAAAAATAAACCAAGAATAGATAAAATAAATTATTACCTTGATATTGCAGAAACAGTCTTAGAAAGATGTACTTGTTTAAGAAGAAAATTCGGTGCTGTCATAGTAAAAAATGATGAAATTATTTCAACAGGTTATGCCGGTGCTCCAAGAGGTAGAAAAAACTGTAATGAACTTGGATATTGCGCTAGAGAAAAAATGCAAATACCAAGGGGTGAAAGATATGAAATGTGTAGAAGTGTTCACGCTGAACAAAATGCCATCATAAGTGCTGCGAGAAAAGATTTAATTGATTCTACCCTTTATCTTGTAGGAAAAGAAGCTTTAGATAATTCATATGTAAAAAATGCTAACCCTTGTATCTTATGTAAAAGATTTATTTTAAATGCCGGGATAAAAGAAGTAATAATAAGAAAAGATAAAAATAATTACGAAGTAATAGACACAAAAACCTATATTGATAACGATGAAAGTTTAGATGAAAAATTTGGATACTAAAAAAAGTTTAAGAATACTTACCTATCTTAAACTTTTTATAATTACAAATCACTACTACTCGAATTGCCAAACACTCCTGCAAGCTTACCCAAATTTAACAATATAACTTATATTATTATCTATAACATTAACTTTAAAACCAAAAGAATTTTTATTAATTATATAAAAATCATTATCAAAACACTTATAAAAATTATCAACTTTTATAGTTTATATAAATTTATTAAAAAATTACTTCAAAAACTTTCGTGCATTAATCACATCTGTTTTTGAAGTATCACTTTCTAT
>OGOX01001085.1_pt1 | contig 18546 bp, 10 predicted proteins | sample 1552761 | NCBI WGS metagenome assembly OGOX01 (sample SAMEA2580212, study PRJEB22360) | human gut metagenome | biome: human gut; feature: human-associated habitat; material: faeces | place: Denmark | collected 2008/2010
TGTGTTACTCTGTGGTGAATTAATTCATAACCCTACAGAAAGAAATTCCTTTCTCCGATAAGTTACAATCTCTATTTTATGAAAATCAATAAACATATTCTCCCTAATGGTCTGCGACTGGTGCATTACCAGGATCTCAGTACTCAGATGGTAGCACTGAACATCGTCTATGATGTAGGTGCCCGGGACGAAGATCCCGAACATACCGGCTTTGCCCATCTGTTTGAACATCTGATGTTTGGCGGTTCTGTGAATATACCCGACTATGATGCTCCTTTGCAGTCGGCAGGTGGCGAAAACAATGCTTGGACGAACAATGACATTACGAACTATTACCTCACCGTCCCCAAGTCGAATGTAGAGATTGGCTTCTGGCTGGAGTCCGACCGTATGCTGGAACTGGCATTCAGTGAACAAAGCCTTGAAGTGCAGCGCGGTGTGGTCATGGAGGAGTTCAAACAGCGTTGTCTGAACCAGCCTTACGGAGATGTGGGACATCTTATCCGTCCGTTGGCTTATGAGGTGCATCCATACCGCTGGCCTACCATCGGGAAGGATTTATCGCACATCGAACAAGCTACACTGGAGGAAGTGAAATCATTCTTTTACCGCTTTTATGCACCTAATAATGCCGTGCTTGCCGTTACCGGAAATATATCATGGGAAGAAGCTGTTCGATTGACAGAAAAATGGTTCGGCCCGATTCCCCGCAGGAATGTACCTGTGCGACAATTGCCGCAGGAACCCGTACAGACGCAGGAACGCAGACAGGTAGTGAAACGTCCTGTTCCCTTGGATGCGCTGTTTATGGCTTTTCATATGTGTAGTCGCGAGCATCCTGATTACTATGCTTTTGATATTCTTTCAGATATCCTTAGTAACGGACGCTCCAGTCGCTTGAACCGTCGGTTGGTGCAGGAACAGAAATTGTTCTCCGGTATAGATGCTTATATTTCGGGAACGCGTGATGCGGGATTGCTGCATATCAGTGGAAAACCGTCAGCCGGAGTCTCACTGGAACAGGCTGAGGCCGCTGTACGTAAAGAGTTGCAGGAGTTGCAGCAAGTGGCGATAGAAGAACAGGAATTGGAGAAAGTAAAGAATAAGTTTGAATCCACCCAGATATTCGGGAATATCAATTACCTGAATGTAGCTACAAATCTGGCATGGTTCGAACTGACCGGGCAAGCGGAGGATATAGACCGTGAGGTAGAACGGTATCGCGCAGTGACGGCAGAACGTCTGAAGACAGTTGCACAAGAGACTTTTCGTGAGGAAAACTCGGTGGTATTATATTATGAGAAAGATAAATGAATAGATTAATTGCTACATACAAGGGGCATTATAAAGCCCTCTTTTACTTAGGACTTCCCATCGTTATCGGTCAAATGGGGGTCATTGTTCTTGGATTTGCCGATACCTTGATGGTGGGACATCATAGCACGGCCGAGTTGGCTGCCGCTTCTTTCACCAACAATCTTTTTACACTTTGCATTATTTTCAGTACCGGTTTCTCTTATGGACTGACGCCTGTGGTGGGTGAGTTCTACGGTAACCGTCGTTTCATGGAGGCTGGACAAGCTTTGCGCTCAAGTTTGCTTGCCAATGTGTTGGTAGCATTGTTGCTGACGCTTATTATGACTGTCGTCTATTTCTGTGTGGAATACATGGGACAACCCGCGGAACTGATTCCCTTGATAAAACCTTATTTTCTGGTTCTACTTGCATCCCTGGTATTTGTCATGCTGTTCAATGGCTTTAAGCAATTTACGGATGGCATTACTCAAACGCAGACTGCTATGTGGGTGCTTCTTGGTGGAAATGCGCTGAATATTGTCGGCAATTATGTTCTGATTTACGGAAAGTTCGGTTTCCCGGAATGGGGATTGCTCGGTGCGGGTATCAGTACCCTGTTCTCACGCATCGTCATGGTTATTGCTTTTGCATTGATTGTTTTTCGTAGTCGGAGGTTCCTGAGATATAAAGTAGGGTTCTTCCGCTTGGGATGGTCGAAACAGATGTTCAGGAAATTGAATGGACTTGGGTGGCCTGTCGGTTTGCAGATGGGCATGGAGACGGCTTCATTCAGTCTCAGCACGATTATGGTTGGTTGGCTGGGAACTATTGCTTTGGCTTCACATCAGATTATGCTCACTATTTCTCAGTTCACCTTTATGATGTTTTATGGGATGGGGGCGGCGATTGCCGTTCGCGTCAGTAACTTCAAGGGGCAGAACGATATGGTGAATGTCCGCCGTTCGGCATATGCCGGCTATCATCTCATCTTGGCAATGGCGGTGGTGCTTCTGAGTATCGTGTTTCTGTTGCGCAATCAGGTCGGGGGCTGGTTTACGGATAGCGTGGAGGTTTCTGCCATGGTATCTTCTTTGTTCCTTCCATTCCTGGTTTATCAGTTTGGTGACGGACTGCAAATCAGCTTTGCCAATGCCCTGCGTGGTATTGCCGACGTAAAACCGATGATGTTCATTGCATTTATTTCTTATTTTGTTATATCTTTGCCTGTAGGATACTTATGCGGTTTCGTGCTGGGCTGGGGTACGGTCGGTGTATGGATGGCCTTCCCGTTCGGACTGACTAGTGCGGGTATTATGCTCTGGTTGCGTTTCCGCTATAAAACGAAAGATAAATGAATAATGTCTCCAAGAAGAAGATAGCTGCCGGTTATGCTGTCCTGCTGGCAGTCTTGCTTTATTCCCTGTTCTTCGTGCACCGGGAAATGGAGAATCTTATGAGTTCGGATAATAGTGATATTCTGCGTACGGACAGTCTGATAGGGCTTTTGAGAGAGAAGGATGCTAATACCGTCCGCCTGCTACGTACACTGAGCGAAGCCAATGACAGCATGATTTCAGCCCGTGAAGTGGAACAGATTATTGCCGAACAGGATACTATTATCACCCAACAACGTGTACAACGCCGGGTTATTGCCCGTCGCGATACGGTTGTGACACAACCCAAGAAGAAAAGTTTCTTCCGCCGTTTGGGAGAAGTCTTCGTCCCACCACGCAAAGATTCAGCTGTTCAGGTGCAAACAACCCTTGAAGTTGCTACGGATACTGTACTCGATGCTTATAATCCGGTTGATTCCCTGCACGCGAAGCTGCGCACTGTTGCCCAACAGAAGAGGGCTACCAATAGTGTGATGCAGCGTCGTAAGCGAACTTTGCAACGTCTTGATCATGCACTGAGTGCTCGTATCGACAGTCTTTTGAAAGGATATGAACAGGAAACCCTGATGCGTGCCCGCGAAGAGGCTGAGTATCAGAAAGCTGTTCGGCATCGTTCTGCAACGATTATTTCGGGTATTGCTGCCGGGGCTGTTGTGCTGTCCGTTATCTTTCTTGTCATGATCTGGCGGGATGTCACCCGTAGTAACCGTTATCGGCGTCAATTGGAAGAAGCCAATCGTTTTGCCGAAGAGTTGCTTGCCTCCCGCGAAAAGTTGATGCTTGCCATTACCCACGATTTCAAGGCTCCCTTGGGTTCCATTATGGGATATGCTGACTTGCTCTCCCGGCTCACCGTTGACGGAAGGCAACGCTTCTATCTCGACAACATGAAAACTTCTTCGGAACACCTGCTGAAGCTCGTTACCGACTTGCTCGACTTCCATCGCCTCGACTTGAATAAAGCTGAGATAAATCGTGTTACTTTTCATCCTGCACGCTTGCTGGAAGAAATCTATGTCAGTTTCGAACCACTGACTTCTGCCAAAGGATTGTCTTTGAAGTGTGAGATAGATCCGGAACTGAAAGGAGCTTTTATCAGTGATCCATTGCGCTTACGCCAGATTGTCAATAACCTGCTCTCTAATGCAGTGAAGTTTACTTCAGAGGGCGGCATTACCCTGACCGCCTCTTTTGTGCCGAAAGGCGATTCCGTTTTTCCCGGTAACCATTTGAAACTCTCTGTTATCGATACGGGAAAGGGGATGGATCCTGGTGACCGTGAGCGTATTTTCCAGGAATTCACCCGTCTGCCCGGAGCACAGGGAGAGGAGGGATTCGGACTGGGACTGTCCATTGTTCGTATGCTGGTGCAACTGCTGGAGGGACGTATTGAGGTGGATAGCGTACTCGGAAAGGGGAGCACATTCACGTTACGGGTACCTCTGTATCCGGTGGCATTGGATAATGACACTTCCGCCTTGAATGAACAACCAAGTGAGGACTCACAAACTCAGATACCCGCATTACATATTCTCTTGATTGATGATGACCGCATTCAGCTTACTCTCACTGCCGCCATGCTTGCACAGAGTGGTATTACTTCCGTAACCTGCCTGCAACTGGATGAACTTTTGGAAGCCCTCCGTACTGATACTTTCGATGTGCTGCTGACCGATGTGCAAATGCCTGCCATGAATGGTTTCGATTTGCTGAGGCTGCTGCGTGCTTCGAATATCCCGCAAGCCAAGACAATTCCGGTGATTGCCGTTACCGCCCGTAGTGATATGAAGCGTGAGGAGTTTCTGCAACATGGTTTTGCCGGAAGTCTGCATAAGCCGTTTACGGTGAATGAATTGCTTGCAGAGATTGGTGTGCTGCAAGCAGATATTGCTACTGTTGATGCCGCCCCTTCTTCTACCTTGAATTTTTCCGCCCTTACCGCTTTTTCCGGTGATGATCCGGATGCGGCAAAATCCATACTGGAAAGTTTCGTCACAGAAACACGCCTGAATGTTGACCGCTTGCGACAGGCATTGGAAACAGAAGACACAGATGGCATTGCCGCTATGGGCCATAAGATGCTTCCTTTGTTTACTCTGTTGGGAGCCAATGATCTTGTTACTTTATTGAAAGAGCTTGAAGCCTCACGTGGAGTACCTTTTGATGAAAAAATAAAAGAGAAATCGCTTGCTGTTCTAAACCTGATAGAAGATATACTTGAACAAGCCTTCCTTTTTATTTCGTCTGCTTAAACATCCCTTTCCTCTGCTTGGCCGGTAGCTTAAAGTACTGCCTCAGAAAAAGTTTATGTTTATATACGGTTGTTGCCACTTCCATTATCTGATCCCGTAATTTCAGGATAGGTTCCCTATATCTTTCCGGTGCGGTGCGGATGCTATTGATCGCACTATCTGCCCGGTTTATCAATTCCTCAGGGACATCTACCATCGCCTGAATTTCTGCATCCGGTTTCAGGGGCTCAAATGCCTTATTCCGGTAACGGACGAATTCATTGATGGCGTCCGTAGCTTTTCCCTGTAAATCCATTGCCATATTGTAAGCATTCAGAATCTTCTGGTAGCCGGCGATGCGGATGTTGTTACTCGTAAGTTCCAGCATATAATAAACCAAATCATTACTTCGTCCGTTCGATAACATGCGCTGTCTGACACTTACCAGCCTTTCCAGTGTATCCTGCCGTGCATATAGCGCCAATGTATCCGCCCAATAGAACACCGGTACTGAGCGTTGTTCATCTACAACTCCTGTATCAAACTCTTCATAGCTCAGTGGACGTTCGCGGAACTGGAACATCGGATCGAAAGGCATGTGTGTTTTCAGTAATGTATCCGGTAACAGCTTGCAGAAACGATGATTCGGGGAAGGAATGAACTGGTAGTTTTCCACAAATCCAGCACCCCATGTAGGGTCAAACATATACCATTTCCCACTTACTTTGGCTGCGCACCATTCATGTGGGTCGGGCAGTAAGGCACCGTCCCTGCGGTTATAGCCATCAATAACATAAGCATCCATTCCCGCTTCCTTCACCAGTGCTTTAAAAAGTAACGCATAATCCTGGCAAATACCTTTGCGTTCGGATAGTATTTTTTGTATTTCTTTCGTCTCATCCGCTTCCTCGTTGCGAGAAGTATAGGTTATGTACACATTGTATTTAATATTTCTTGAAACCCAGGTGTAGATGGCGCGTGCCAGTTGGTCGTCTGTGCTGAGATGCTGTTTCAAGTAAGCTACAAGAGAAGAAACGCTCCTTCCGGCAGTTTCGGGTGCTGCAAGTGCCACGGAATCGGGAAACGTAAGGCGTTCAGGCATTATGCTGTCAGAAGATGCTTTTGATACAGCTGAAATTGAAAAAGCCTTATCCTGCGTGGCTGTATTACGCCATGCAGAAGACAATTTGCTGAAAGGAAAGAGGAGGCAGAGGGCGAATAGCCACACCGTGAGCCTGTTTGTTGATTGCCGGAACATACTTGTCATATCTATTTGATGGAAGCAAAGGTAGGGGATTTATTGATAAACAGCAAGGATAAATATTGAAAAATATGTGCAAAGGGAAATTTTGTGAGTAGTGTCTCTTTCATGATCTTGAACATACCCTTGATCATGCCTGAAAACCTTCACCCATATGTACGGTATGACACTGTCTGACTCTTGTTAGTTGGTACGTGAGAAAGTGAAGTAATTTTCAGACGGGCGTTGAATATTGGCAACGCCCTTTGCGGTATAGAGTGCCGGATAGTGGAATAAATAGCCTTTTTGTCTTCTGCATCAACCAAATGTCGTTGGAATTTGTTTACTTTGTAACGATTTAAACACTGACTATCGATTGACGTCCTAATGAGAAGAAAATGGTTAAAATGGGTAGTGTGGATACTACTTACCCCTATCATATTATTTGCAATATTGATGGTATTGCTTTATATCCCTCCCGTACAGAACCTGATACGGAAGCAAGCTACTGCCATCGCATCCGAGGCAACGGGTATGGATATATCTGTTGAACGCATTGACCTCCGCTTTCCGCTGAACCTTTTGGTACGTGGTGTGCAGGTCATTCAGCCTATACAGGCAGATAAACAAATATCCTCAGCTCCCGGTGACTCTCTTGCCGTGAAACAAACTCCTGATACTTTGCTAACCCTGGAAAGCCTGAACGTGCGCGTGCAGGCATGGCCGTTGATACGTGGACAAGTAGAAGTGGATGAGGTAACCGTGAACGGAGTTTTCCTGAACTCTGCCGATCTGATAGAGGGGATCCGCATACGTGGCGTATTGGGACGTTTCTTCCTTGAAAGCCATGGCATAGACCTGAAGAAAGAGGATGCCGTCATCAATCGTGTGGAATTGAGTGATACTCATATGCTCGTTGTGATGAATGATACTACCACTGCCGAACCGGACACTGCGACTACCGCCCTTAATTGGAAAGTAGCCTTGCACAAGTTGGCACTGAAAAACGTTTCCGTTGATTTGCAAATGCCGTTGGATTCCATGCGTCTTGCTGCCCGTCTGGGTGATGCAGAGGTAGATGATGCGGTTGCTGACTTGGGCGGACAGATGTACGGTCTGAAGAAATTTGAATTGAGCAGTACTACGGTGAACTATGACACGGGCAGCCAGTTGCTCAGTGCCATTAATAGCCTGATAGATACCGGTAGTCTTGCGGCTACTGATAGCACCGGTGTGAAACCTGCTCCCGGATTTGATGCTTCGCACATCACCTTGCGGGATATTCGTATTGGGGTGGACTCCGTGCTTTATCATGGACGGAATATCAATGCCGTTATCCGGGAATTCTCCATGAACGAGCGTTCCGGTTTGAGCGTCACTTCACTGACGGGAAGGGTATATGCTGATTCCACAGTCATTCAGGTGCCTTCCTTAAAATTACTTACCCCACACAGTGAAATGGATTTCACTGCCCAGACTTATTGGGAACTGGTGGAAATTCCCACCTCTGGACGACTCTCCGCTCGTTTCAATGCCCGCATCGGCAAGCAGGATGTGATGCTCTTTGCTGGTGATTTACCTGATACATTCAAGGATGCATATCCTTTCCGCCCCCTTACTATCCGTGCCGGTACGGAAGGTAACTTTAAGCAGATGCAGATTTCCCGCTTCAACATCGATCTGCCGGGTGCTTTTACCTTGAATGGTGGTGGTGAAATTTGGAATCTTACCGACAGTCTGACGCGCAACGGAAGCATTGACTTCGATATCCGGACACAAAATCTGAATTTCCTTACCGGACTGACAGGCGTCACCCCGGATGGCTCCATAGTAGTGCCGGACAGTATGCATTTGGCAGCACGTCTTGGCATGGATGGACCTAAGTATGATGCTACGCTTAAGTTGAAAGAACGTGAAGGGCTATTGAACTTGTTGGCGCACTATAACACTGCCACTGAAGCTTATCAGGCAGACCTTCATGTGGACGCCTTGCAAGTACACCACTTCTTACCTAAAGATTCTATCTATACCCTTTCGGCTAAGGTTGCCGCTAAAGGAAAAGGATTCGATCCCGCCAACCACCGTACCGTGGCTGCTGTACAAGCTTCTCTCGGCGAATTACAATACGGACACTGGAATATTTCCGGTATTGACCTGACAGCCGGATTGAAATCCGCTCTAGCCACTGTACACATGACGAGCGACAATGCCCTGCTGAAAATGCAGGCGGATGCCGATATGCGCCTTGATCGTAAATACCTGGATGGCAAGGTGGCTATGAATGTGGAGAATGTCGGTTTACATGAGTTAGGAATTTCTCCCAAGCCGTTGAAGCATCCTTTCGCTTTCACTCTCGGTGCCGAAGCACGCCATGACTCTATCAAGATGAGCATGGATGCAGGCGACCTCGACTTTCAGTTCCGTGCCCGCAGCACACTGAAGAAATTGCTGGAACAAGGTACTGCCTTTTCTACGCTTCTTACCAAGCAGATAGAATTGAAGCAACTCGATCATGCAGAATTACGGAAAGCACTGCCTTCAGCCGGTATGCAACTGAAAGCCGGTAAACAGAACCCTGTCAGTTATTTCCTGGCAACTAAGGATATTTCTTTTGATGATTTTGTGTTGCGTTTCGGCACTACCCCCCGACGAGGTATCAATGGGCGTACTGCTATACATGGTTTGCGTATGGACTCCCTGCAACTGGATACTATTTTCTTCGCTATCAGCCAAGATACTGCACGCATGAAGTTGCAGGGTGGTGTCATTAATGGTCCAAAGAACCCGCAGTTTGTCTTCCGCAGTACACTGACGGGTGAAATCCGTAATGAAGATGCCGAACTGACCTTGAATTATGTGGATGCGAAAGGAGATACCGGGCTCGATCTGGGTATCAATGCCCGTCCTTTGATAGAGGGCCGGGGTAGGGGTAATGGTATTGCCTTCCGTTTGACACCTGCCGAGCCTATTATTGCTTTCCAGAAGTTCCGCTTTGTTGATAACAGCGACTGGATTTACTTGCATAAGAATATGCGCGTTTATGCCAATGTGGATATGGACAGCGACGATGGACTTTGCTTCCGCATGCAGTCCGACCGTTCCGACACCGTTTCCTTGCAGAATATCAATTTGGAACTCATACGTTTCCGCCTGGATAAACTGAGCGGTATTCTGCCATATATGCCCCGCATCACGGGACTTTTCTCGGCAGAAGCCAACTATATACAGACCGCAACCTCACTGCAAGTTTCCGCTGAGGCCGGTGTGGAAAAGCTGACTTACGAACGCCAGCCGGTAGGTAACATCGGATTGGGTGCCACTTGGCTTCCGGGTGATAAAGGTACACACTATCTGAATGCCTATTTCCGGTCGGGAGATCAGGAGGTAATGACCGCTGATGCCATCTTGACCCAGAAGAACGGGCGCGATTCGGTTGAAGTCAACACTACTTTTGAGCATTTCCCACTCTCGCTTGCCAATGCTTTCATGCCCGACCAGGTAGTTGCCTTTACCGGTGACATCGACGGCGGACTCTATATCAGCGGTGCCATGGAGAAGCCTAAACTGAGCGGTGACCTCTCATTGGACAGCGTGTCCGTCTATGCCCGTCAGGCAGGTGCACGTTACTGGTTTGACAATCGTCCGTTGAAGATAGAGAACAATCAACTTATCTTTAATAAGTTTGCCATATACACCACCAGCCGGAATCCCTTTACGATAGACGGGAACGTAGACTTCCGCAATATGGAAAATCCGACAGCGAAGTTGAACCTGCGTGCACAGAACTACACTTTGCTTGATGCTCCCCGTACCAAGGAAAGTATGATTTACGGCAAAATCTTTGTAGATTTAAATGCCACTGTACGTGGTCCGCTGGATGGACTGACTATGCGTGGAAACATGAATCTGCTGGGTAATACAGATGTGACCTATGTGTTGACTGACTCTCCTCTGACTGTAGAAGACCGTTTGGGTGAACTTGTCACGTTCACTTCCTTTACGGATACTACTTCGGTGCAGGCAACTGAGGTCCCCACCATGTCGCTCGGCGGTATGGACATGTTGATGTCTGTGCACATCGATGATGCCGTACGTTTGCGTGCTGATCTTAGCCCCGACCGCAGTAGTCGTGTGGAGCTGGAAGGTGGAGGGGACCTGAATCTGCAATATACTCCGCAAGGAGATCTCACATTGTCCGGTCGCTATACGTTGATAGGTGGTATGATGAAATATGCCCTGCCCGTTATCCCGTTGAAAGAGTTCCAGTTTGTCAATGGAAGTTATGTGGACTGGACGGGTAATCCGATGAACCCTTCACTCAACCTGACTGCTACGGAACGTGTCCGCGCTTCTGTATCCGATGGCGATGACGGCGGTTCGCGCATGGTGAACTTCGACGTTTCCATCAGCATCAAGAACCGTTTGGAGAACCCTGATTTGAGTTTTAATCTGAGTGCTCCCGATGATGCTACCGTACAGGGCGAACTGGCAGGAATGAGTGCCGATGAACGAAGCAAGCAAGCCATTACCATGCTTGCCACAGGTATGTATCTTTATAACAGCGGAAAAGGTGGTGGCTTAACTATGGGTTCCGCACTGAACAGCGTGCTGCAAAGTCAGATTAATGCGCTGACCGGAAATCTGAAGAACGCTTCTCTCAGTGTCGGCATTGAAGACCGTACCGCTGCTGAAACAGGTGATAAACAGACGGACTATAGTTTCCGCTACTCTCAGCGTTTCTTCAATGATCGTATACAGATTGTAATCGGTGGAAAAGTATCCAGTGGCGCTAATGCAACGAATGACGTAGAATCATTCATCGATAATATTTCTTTGGAATATCGTTTGGACAATAGCGGTACACGCTATGTCCGCGTGTTCCACAACAAAAACTATGAAAGTGTGCTCGATGGTGAGATAACCGAGACAGGTGTCGGCCTTGTGCTTCGCCGTAAGATGGACCGCCTGAGTGAGCTGTTCATATTCAAGAGAAAGAAGAAAGTAGAACCTGTGAGCGAATAGTGTAAAAGAAATAACAATAGCGCAATTTAAAGAATCAAAATGAAGAAACTCGTATACATCCTCCTTGCAACCCTGCTTCTGGCAGCCTGCTCCACTACTAAGCACCTGCCTGAAGGCGAAGTGCTCTACACCGGTCAGAAGCCGATGATTGTAGAGAACCGCTCTGATACCAAGGTAGGCGAGACTGCTATGGAAGAAGTAGAAGCCGCCCTTGCCAAAGCTCCCAATAACTCCCTGCTCGGTAGCTCCGAATACCGCATCCCTTTTCCATTCGGACTGTGGGTGTATAATGGTTTTGCGAAGTACAAAAAAGGTTTTGGTAAGTGGATATTCAATCGCTTTGCCGCCACCCCCGTGCTCATATCTTCCGTTAATCCGGACATCCGGCAGAAAGTAGCGACGAATATCCTGCATGATTATGGGTACTTCAATGGCACGGTAAGTTATCAAACTTTCGTTAATCCTAAGGACAGTCTGAAAGCTAAATTGCAATACACGGTCGATATGCGTAACCCGTATTTCATTGATACCGTATATTATCGGGGATTCAATAGTACGACGATGCAGATTATCAACCTTGGCCGCCGGCGCTCCCTGATCAGTCCGGGTGAACAGTTCAATGTTACTGATCTTGATGGTGAGCGTACCCGCATCAGCGGTTTGCTGCGTAATATGGGGTATTATTATTTTCGCCCTGACTACCTGACTTACCAGGCCGATACAACTCTCGTTCCCGGTGGGCACGTCAGTCTGCGCATGATCCCTGTTCCCGGTATGCCGAAGGACGCCGAACGCCCTTTCTTTGTAGGTAAAACTAATTTCTACCTCCACGGTCCGCAAGGACAAATGCCCAATGACAGTCTTTACTACAAGACTTTCTGGATACACTATTACGATAAACTGAAGATACGTCCCAATATGCTCCACCGTTGGCTGAACTACCAAGGTTACCAACGGAAACGCCAGGAACTGGACAAGGGAGGTATGCGCCGTCGTCCGGAAAAGCTATATAGCCAATACCGGCAAACCCGTATCCAGGAGCGTCTGGCAAGTGTGGGCATCTTCCGTTATCTGGAGATGCAGTACACACCCCGCGATACGGCACTCGTTTCCGATACGCTGGATGTGAATATCCGTGCCATGTTGGATAAACCGTATGATGCCGAATTGGACTTTAATGTCACAATGAAGAGCAATAACCAGACCGGTCCCGGTGCCGCCTTCACCGTAACGAAGAACAACGTCTTCGGTGGTGGTGAAACCTGGAATGTGAAAGTGAACGGTTCTTATGAATGGCAGACGGGTAAGAACAGCAGCTCGCTGATGAATAGCTACGAGTTGGGCCTATCTTCTGCACTTACCTTCCCACGTATCGTCTTCCCCCGGATGGGTACCAAGGAATATGACTTCCCGGCTTCCACCACCTTCCGTGTCTACATAGACCAGATGAACCGTGCCAAGTACTACAAACTGCTTGCTTTCGGTGGAAACGTCACGTATGACTTTCAGCCTGTGCCTACCCGGAAACATAGTATCACGCCCTTCCAACTGACATTTAATGTGTTGCGCAATCCGACTGCGGCTTTTGAAGAAATACAGGCTCAGAACCCGGCTCTTTACATCAGCCTCCGTAATCAGTTTATTCCCAAGATGGAATATACCTACACCTATGATAACGCTTCTCTTCGCAATGTACGTAATCCCATCTGGTGGCAGACTACATTCGGATCTGCCGGTAATCTGACCTCTTTGATTTATAAGGCATTCGGACAGTCTTTCAGCAAGGAAGACAAGAAATTGCTGGGAGTACCTTTCGCACAATTCTTGAAGCTGAATTCGGAATTCCGCTATCACTACAGGATAGACAAGAACCAGATGATTGCTTCCCGTATTGCAGGAGGAGTAATCTGGTCCTACGGAAATGCAACGACTGCGCCTTATACCGAACAGTTCTATATTGGTGGCGCCAACAGTATCCGTGCCTATTCTGCCCGCAGTATCGGGCCCGGTGGCTATCCACCCGATAAAGAGAAAAAGTATTCCTATATCAACCACGTGGGCGATATCCGTATGGAAGCAAACGTGGAATACCGCTTCCGTATTCTCGGCGACCTGCACGGAGCTATTTTCCTCGATGCAGGTAATGTCTGGTTGATGCGTAAGGATAAAGACCGTCCTGATGGACAGCTGACGTTGAAGAATTTCCCGAAACAGGTTGCTTTGGGTACCGGTGCCGGTCTGCGTTACGACCTGGACTTCCTTGTATTCCGTTTCGACTGGGGAGTGGCACTGCATGATCCGTATGATACAGGTAAGAAGGGATATTATAATATTCCGAAGTTTAAAGATGGTATGGCATGGCATTTTGCTATCGGTTATCCGTTCTAATGGCGGGTTTTGTACGATAGAGCTAAAATATGAACCAATTGTCTACCTTTCTTGACTTTATTTTTTGTAATTTTGCCCCGTAATCAAAACAAGGATACACTAACCTTTTTAAATAATAACTAAGTATGAAACCAACTTTATTCTTATTGGCAGCCGGAATGGGCAGCCGTTACGGTGGCTTGAAGCAATTGGACGGACTGGGTCCGAATGGCGAAACTATTATGGACTATTCAATTTATGACGCCATTAACGCCGGATTTGGTAAGCTCGTTTTCGTAATCCGTAAGGATTTTGAGAAAGACTTCCGTGATAAAATTATTTCCAAATACGAAGGTCATATCCCGTGCGAATTGGTGTTCCAGTCTATCGACGATCTGCCCGAAGGCTTCACTTGCCCCGAAGGTCGTACGAAACCTTGGGGAACCAACCACGCCGTAATGATGGGTGCTGATGTAATTCAGGAACCATTTGCCGTTATCAACTGCGACGACTTCTATGGTCGCGATTCTTTCCAGGTAATGGGTAAATTCCTTTCTGCACTGCCCGAAGATTCAAAGAATGTATATTCAATGGTAGGTTTCCGCATTGGTAATACACTGAGCGATAGCGGTACTGTATCTCGCGGCCTTTGCGGTACGGATGCCAACAATCTGCTGACTTCTGTTGTAGAACGCACTAAGATTCAACGTATGGACGGAGAAGTGAAATACATTGACGATAATGGCGAATGGACGGCTACTCCCGAAACTACTCCGGTAAGTATGAACTTCTGGGGCTTTACTCCCGATTACTTCGCATACAGCTGCGATTTCTTCAAGAGCTTCCTGAGTGATCCGAAGAATATGGAGAATCTGAAGAGTGAATTCTTCATTCCGTTGATGGTAGATAAATTGATTCAGGACGGTGTCGCTACATGCGAGGTCCTCGATACTACAAGCAAATGGTTTGGCGTGACTTATCCTGAGGATCGTCAAAGTGTTGTAGATAAAATCCAGGCTTTAGTGGATGCGGGTGAATATCCTGCCAAGCTATTTTAAGTCTGGAGAACTTTGCGAAAGCAAATTTAAAATTAGGAATGAAAGGGAGTCATCGTGAGATGGTTCCCTTTCTTAATTTCATGGCAATGCGTCTTTCTGACCGAAGATAGAGACCGGACGGTTGAAGCATATAGTCTTATCACCTGTTTGATGCTTTGATATGATCCGGTTCATTACGAGGGGGATGCAAAAGGTGGCATCTTTTGCTGTTAAAGATGAAGGCGAGATGAATGCAAGATGGATGCTTAAAGTTGTATAGTTGCTTCGCAAGCCTCGGCTACTGCCGGATGGTGTGTGATGAAGATGAATGTTTTGCCTGTGCAGTCTCTGCGCAGGTTTTTTATTAGTTGCCGTTCCGTTTCGGGATCAAGGGCGGAAGTAGCTTCGTCTAGCAGCAGGATGTGTCCGGGACGGAGGAGGGCGCGGGCGATGGCGATACGCTGGGCTTGTCCTTCGCTGAGGCCGCCACCTTGTTCGTTGAGGTTGGTATCTATTCCGTCCGGTAAAGAGAGAACGAAGTCAGCACAGGCGGTACGGAGAGCCTGGAGCATTTCGGCTTCGGTGGCATGAGGGTTACCCATTAACAGGTTGTCGTGAATGGTACCGCTGAAAAGAGTGTTTCCCTGGGGGACATAGACGAAGTTGGAACGGGTTTGAGGGGAAACTTCGAGAGTTGAGAGTTGAAAGTTGAGAGTTGAGAGTGGGGGCTGCGCTGTATTTGCAGGCGAAAGGGTGATGCTTCCTTCTTGCGGAGTGGCGAGTGCAAGAAGCAACCGGATCAGGGTAGTTTTTCCGGCACCGGTTTCACCCAATACGGCAGTGCAGCTTCCGGTGGGGAAGTTGCAGGAGAAGTGTTTTAATATAGATCGGTCTCCTGTTGAATAACTGAATGTGACATCCTTCAATTGTAAGTCCGGGGTTTGGGGGAACAGTTGTGCGGTTCCACTTGCTTCGGAGGGAAGTTCTTCCAGTTCCATCAGTCGCTCTACGGCGGTGAGGGCATTGATAAAGGAAGGCAGCAGGCGTGAAAGATCGAGGGCAGGTCGTTGCACTTTTCCTACCAATTGCAGGAAGGCGGTCATTGTTCCGAAGGTGATACTCCCTGTGCTAAGGCGCATTGCCCCCCAAAGAAATGCTGTAAGATAGCCGCCGGAAAACGCAAATGCCACCAGCATACGTGCAGAGAGCGAAAAGCGGGTACGACCGAATATCTGACTACGGAGTGCATCTTGCAGATCATCCAGTTTTCCGATATGCCGGTCGCTTTGTTCCAGGGTTTTGATGACGGTTCGGTGTTGCAGGCTTTCTTGTATAACGGATTGGATACGGCTGTCGCTCTGCCGGATTTCACGGGTGTAGCGGCGCATTCGTCTCATATAGAAGCGGCTACCCAATAGGAAAATAGGTAGAATGCCTACCACTACCCAAGGCAGGGACGGATCGAGAAAGCAGAAGAATACGAATGCGGCTACCAACTGAACGATGGTAACTATGAAAGCCGGAATTGTACTGGTCAGTACCCCCACGATAGCGGCGGTATCTTGTTCCACCCGGTTTACGATATCGCCGGTGTGGAAGCGTTCCAATTCGTTCCAACGGCTTTGTAATAGACGGGAGAATAGGCGGTGGCGCAGTGCGTTTCCAGTTTCCACTTGCATACGGGCACTGAGCCAGGTGTCGACGGCTCCGCACAGAAGTTGGGCGATTAACAAAGCGATAGTAAGGATAGCGGCATTGGTCAGGCTTCCGATGGCGGCACCTGTGGCAATGTCGATGACGACCTTGGAAGCATAAATAAAGGCAAGAGAAACCGCTACCCCAATGATACCTGTGAGGCAGGAGAGGAGAATACGTCCCCGTTGTCCGTGAGATACTTCCCAGATGTACTTTATTTGTTCTGTCTTCATAATGAGTTAGTTACGAGCTGTGAGCTTGTTAATTTGTATTGTTACTGTTCCCTTTATCAGCGTTACCGGATACCATAACGCCTCATTGGGAGCAAACTTTCGCAGCTTCATGCAGCGTTTGGTTGCCCGGCAGAAAGTGTGCCATTTTCCGGCCCAATAACCTTTGGGACGTGGCTTGATGCGTGCGTCATGCTGACCGAAGTTTCCGGTAGCAAAGATATCATCCAGTAAGATTTCTCCTGCCCGTTCCATACCTTTGACGGAGAAGGGCAGGTTGTCTTCCGGCAAACCCAGATAATGCACGGCGATATATCCGAAAGCTTTTGCGGCACGTAGCAATCCTACTTTGCGGAAATACTTTTCCAGCAAAAGTTTGTCAATATCTTCATGACGTGTTGCCAACAGACGGGTCCAGTCGCAAACTTGGCGAAGGCCGATGCCGCTGTTCAGGAAATGGACGAATGCATGCATGAAGATATACAGCGCATTGAATGTTACAGGCGGGAGGCTGACGGGATATTCGTGTATCTCTCTTGTTTCAGCATGCTGTGGGTACCATTCCTGTATCAGACGTTGGAAGTACCGGTTACCTGCCGGATTGTTAATCCGCAGGATGATACGATGGTTTTCTATATGAACGCCATGAAATGAATAGCTGGCGTGTTTGTCCGATGCTTCTCCTTCTGCCTCTGCACCGTGACGGAGCAAAATATTGTTGGCTATGGGCTGTCCTTCCTTTCCGATATAGACGTCGATGTCGCCACATTGACGGTGCAATGGGTTTATGTAGTGAGTGGCGATGCCTTGTCCTTTCAGTAGAATAGGGTGTAGACCGGCTTCCCGGTATGGCATAAAAACTTCCGGGAGTTCTTCATTCAGGCGGAGGTTAGACTGCTCGATTTGTACTACTTTAGCTGCCCATTGCAGGTAGAGCGGTCGGGGTGGGCGCAGTTCTGCCGGCAGACTGAGCACTCCGTCGAAGGTAATGGCGAGAAGGGCTTGGGTACGTGCCAGTTGGTATATTTCTTCCCAGTCGGCACTGTTCATGCTACTGAACGGGGTTGGGTCGACGGGGGTGTTCCATAATCCGGAACGTACCAAGGTTAGGAAAGTACGACGCATATGCTATTCTATGATTCCGGCTTCCAGCCAGTTCTTTATCAGTTGCTCTGCATCCCGCTTTGCAGTTTCAGCGTCTACTTCGTAGTTTTCCGTAAGGAAATCGGTAAGGGTGTCGGTGTTGAAATCTGTTCCTTCCACATGTTGCCAAAGGCGGGTTGCCGTAGGGTTCAGGCTGATGATATTGCTGAAATCTACGTTTCCTGTACCGTTGTGCATGATGATGTGTTCGTCACCAATCTGATGTAAAGTAAATCCGTTCTTAATTTTCATTGTTTGTATGTATTAGGGGTTGTTATTGTGATAATTTCTCATCTGCAAATGAAGCGAATGACACTGATTTTTTTGTTACGCAGTATTTAATCCTGCGTTATTCGCGTCATCTGCGGATGAAAAATCTTTCTTCTTCTGAATATTGCCAATAGCCATCGCCTTACAGGGGTCAGTTTCATCCACCAAAAAGAGTAGCGCTGCCAGACACGGTCATTACACGGATATTCTTTCTCTTTACGGATGGCGGCAATCATTACTCCCATGACGTTGGCTATGTTGGTCTGTTCGGTTATTCGTATATTACCGTCTCCCAGTAGTGTTAGCTCTTGGCCGTTGCGGTGGATGATGCGGTGGAAGATAATACGTCCGTTCGTATCTCTGGCAAGTACGGCAACGCCCGGTTGTAAATCATCATCGGTAAAAGGGCCTAAAATAATACGGTCGCGACGGTCTACAAGAAACGGGTTCATACTATTTCCTCTGACCGTCAGGGTTACGGTATGTCCTTCGCTGATGAGGCGTGCTACTTCGGGTAACAGTACCTCGTTGGGGATGATTCTTTTTCGTCCGTTATCTATCATTCTTTTTCGGTTATGAGTTAAATGATAAATAATCTTTTAGACGCGGATGACACGGATG
>OGOX01001088.1_pt1 | contig 18541 bp, 22 predicted proteins | sample 1552761 | NCBI WGS metagenome assembly OGOX01 (sample SAMEA2580212, study PRJEB22360) | human gut metagenome | biome: human gut; feature: human-associated habitat; material: faeces | place: Denmark | collected 2008/2010
ATCTATCAATCCGTACCGGCTTACGCCGGGCTTCGGCGGTTTTACTCCGGTATCATATGAAACAATGGAGTTCCGCCTTCCATGCCGCTGACGCGGCATCAGTGCAATACAAGCAACATTTTGTGTATTTTCAAAAGCACGAGTAATAAAGACTTGTTAAGTGGTCATTTCAGAGGTATCTTTAAGACTTGTTAAACAGTCTCAAAGGTGCGTTATGCCTAACATCATCCTGTCTGACACCAGTGCAAGTGTCAGTGAACTGAAAAAAAATCCGATGGCTACAGTCAGTTCCGGAGATGGTTACCCTGTCGCCATTCTTAACCGGAATCAGCCGGCATTCTACTGTGTGCCTGCTGAACTGTATGAAAGGATGCTTGATGCTCTGGATGACCAGGAACTGGTGAAACTGGTTACTGAACGCAGCAATCAGCCACTGCATGATGTGGACCTGGACAGTTATTTATGACTTATACGGTAAAATTCAGGGATGATGCGCTCAAAGAATGGCTGAAACTGGATAAGACCATTCAACAACAGTTTGTGAAAAAACTAAAAAAATGCAGCGAAAATCCTCATATACCGTCGGCAAAACTACGTGGGCTAAAGGACTGCTACAAAATTAAACTTCGTGCATCGGGATTTCGTCTTGTTTATCAGGTGATTGACGATATGTTAATTATTGCGGTTGTTGCGGTAGGTAAACGAGAACGTAGTGACGTTTATAATCTCGCCAGTGAGAGAATGAGATAGGAACATTGTCCATTTTGTCGCCGCCGCCTCAGTTGTATGCCAGATCACTTTGCGTACTGATTCGTCCGTCGGTCCCCAATTAATCGCCTTCAGGTCACGCATCACAGCTTTGAGTCTTTCCAAGTAACATATTACAGGCTGTTGTGGATCATATGCATAACGATACACGCGTCTGTGGACATACGCTATTTATTGAGTCCGGGAAGCCTCAAACTATCAAAACAGGAGATGAAATTTCTCAGTTCTGTCAGCACGCTCAGCCAGAACCTCGCCTTTTCGTTCTCCTCTATCCGCATTGCCAGCAACACCTATCAGATCTTCACTGTAAAATTCAGGTGAATGTTGTTTACGATTTTTTGCTAAGTAATACTGTTTTGTCATGTGAGTCACCTCTGACAAAGCGTTTTCTTACTTAACCGCATGGCAAAAATGGAGGGGCAAGATCAGCACTGTAATGGTTAACAAAACTGGCCATGACTTTAGCATGTTTCCAGTATAAATCTTTTCGATTCATTCGGTAGTATAATCCATAGTTATATTAATGAATCCTGAGTATACTATAACATCTAATGATAAAGTCCGTTATTGCATGGGTAATATCGTTAAGGATATAATAAACAGTACTTCTACATACTAGCTCTTCAGAACTCTAAAGAATCATTCCGTGATATATTAGTCAGGAGCGCTCGTCACCTATAAAGTAAAGCGCTGGCATTCTTGATTGATTTTCTGGAATATTTAATGAGCTGACATTCACAGGACTAAATAAAATTGATGGCTTTTTTATTTCACCTTTTTCATAATATGCTCCCTCAACACCTGTTAAAAAAGAAATTATATATAACTGATCAAGGTTGAACGATTTTTTGTTATTTTCAAGCAAAGATAAACACATATATGAATTATCATTCTTTTTTTTCATAAATATCAAGTAACCATGAGGCAAGTTAATGTCTTCACTTTTATGTTTTATTACGGAAGTATCACTTGGAGACATCGATTCGCTTTTCTTAATACAATAATTTTTTATGAGAGAAAAATCCTCGGAGATCTTTTGTGAGTTACTGATCATTTTTGTTATATCTATAAAATAAAAAGAGAATAGCATACCAAAGCAAATAAAAATTAAAGACAATGAAACCTCAATTAGTGAAAATCCATATTGATTTTTCCTTTTCATTATAACCTCACTGGCATCGTTGGTATTTAGAATAATGGGGAGGAATAATTGCATATATATTTCCATCACCTGGGGGGTAAACGCCATTAATATCAATGCTATAATATAGGCCTTTTAAAGAGCTTGGAGTCTTAATTGAGCTATAGACGCCAATGTCCCTTGATAGTAAGTTTTCTTCTTCAGTAGTAATTTTTTTGTTTGAATGTAATTTCATCAATCCATATTGATACCCATCTTTTGGGATTATCTGGAAGGATACTGTAAAATAACCTATCTGTGATTTTGCAAAAGGGGTTATCACCCCCTCCTTTTTGAGTTGTTCTATCGTAATGTCGCCAGTAATATTTTTTTTTATGTTAATATATCGAGAAAAAGCATTGGCATATGAGCAAATTGCAAGTGATAATTGTTTATGATAAATATTCTTAACAAAAGTTCTTTTTATATCATATATATTAGCCATTACCACTCCTATCAAAACAGAGAAAAGTGCAATCTCTACCAACGAAAAACCACGTTCTTTTTTCATTTCGATACAACCCCCAGAACAAGGTTATCATCTTGAGGTGAACTAAAACACTTCTGTTTTATTTTATTATCAAGCGCTTGATAGTTTATTATAGCATTATTAACTTGTTTGGTATTACTTAGAGGAACATATACAGATAGACTCGGAACGGTGTATAAAATAAATATATTTTTATTGCCAGTTTTAATTTCACATTTCTCTATTTGTAAAGAGTAAATTTTTCCGAATGGTGAAGGATTATATGTACAATCTTTACTGCGGATGCATTGCTGAATGTTAAAATCAATGAAATCGAAAACCATATCCTGCTTTATTAAATTGCTGTTATTTTTTGTAGAAAAATCGAACTGGTTGGTTACAGCAATATTGATAGCAAGTGACACACTAGATATAAAAATGAAAATGAACTGAAGCATAGCCATCAACCACGCAAAGATATATAATCATATATGAAAATCTGATTATGATTATTAATTACAGAGTTACATATTTTGTTTTTAGGAATCAACCATGTATTCAAAGAACTTTGATATCCTTTCTCCGGAACAAAAAAACCAGATAAACCTCCTGTTATATTATTTGCCAACTGATTATTAATATCTTCATTTTTTGTATAAACATAGCTTGCGAAAATATGAACGCCTACACTTTTTGAAGAATTCTCTTTTTCCTCAATACAAATATTAAGCTTTGTAGATAATTTAGATTCATTCTGGATACGTATTATTTCTGATTTAGGGCAAATGCCGGAATTATTCCGATAACATTTTATTAAATTTTGTTCTACCTGATAAATTTTACCTTTAATATCAATTAAAGTACTGGTATTTACCCACAGTTTTATGACTGATAATACTTCAATGTGTACTGATGCTATAAAAAGAGTAGACAACAGCATGCTGATGGATGTCTCGAGCAAACTGAATCCATACTCATTGTTATTTTTCATATTGCCTGTTGATATCAAATGTATAAATTAAGGTGTCATCTGGTTCAACACCAGATGGTAGTAGCTCTCTTGTTGGATATATATATTGAGCAAGTGTAACAACCTTTATGGAGTCCCCTGGCTTAGCAACTGTGAAAACACGTTTGGCTATAGATGGCAAATCGTCATTATAAGCCAAGGATATATTTGTCGCCTGGCTGATTGTCTTTCCACTGGGTCTTTTTTCAGATAAAGAAAAGTTAACTAACATTCCTTTAAGAAGGTTAACATCAGAATTGCTTTTTTTGGTATAAACATAATATAGACCTTTGTCTAATACTGAGGACTTACTATCATTTTTAAATCGATAGTAGTAACCTGGTCCATCAACACCACCAAGTTTTTTGTCTGCTATGTAAATACTTTCTAACTTTTTATTTAGAAGATCGATATTAGCATCAGCAATTTTTTGTAATCCATCAATCTTATTGACATACTCTTGATATTTTTTTTCAAAATCGTACTTTTCTGATGTATTGTTATTTTGCCCAGCTCTTTGTGAAGTTTTTGAGGATATGCTGGAATAAGAAGACTGCTCATTAGTCGGGGAGGGCGTAACATGGTTCTTGTCAGTTACAGATTTACCACTATCTGAATTATCAAATGATGTGAGAACATCTGTATTTTTATTTTGAACAGAACTTACACTCATTGATTTTACTACATCAGAACTTTCAGATTGAGGAGACATAGTCTCTTCAGCATAAGAATTAATGCTTGATAATGACATGGTTAAAAGTAAACTTCTCATTAAAAAGAGATTCTTTTTCATTTCTAATGTCTCTATATCTCTTAAAAGGGGTTAACAACATCATAGTTTCTTTCTAGTTTCCATTATTTTTATACAGAACTTAATGGGGATTTACCACAAAAGTTAACTATTGATTTGGGTGGGAATACTCCCTTTTTTTTGCGTTGTTATTAGGTTGAAAGGTGTTAACTTTGAAAATTTGGATGTTTATCATGGTTTAAAAATTCACAATCATCAAGGAGTTTTGATAAAATGGTTAATATAATGCAGCAAAAAAAAATGAATCTAAGAAAAAATAAAATGGAAAAGGGTCTTTCACTTATTGAAGCATCGATGGTGCTGGCTTTGTCTGCAATAGTTGTGTCTGGCGTTATGTTTTATTACCAATCGGCTTCGGATAGCAATAAAACACAAAACACTGTATCTCAGGTGATGAGTGTTATGTCTGCTATTAACGGTTTGTATGTAGGTCAGGCATCATATACTGGTCTGACTGATGCTGTGCTTTATAATTCTTCGGCTGTTCCGGAGAATTATAAAGATAAGTCCAACCAACAGATTAACAATCCATTTGGAGGAAAATTAACAGTGGCTGCTTTAAGTGGAGGTTATACTCTTACCCTTGATAGAGTGCCAAAATCGTCATGTGTCAATATTGCTTCAATGAACCTTGGCACTTCCTTACAGGGTGTTGGAGTGGGGGTAACCAATAAAGGTTCTCTAACTCCAAAAACACTAAATGGCAAACCAACAAAGGGTGAGGTATATTCAGGCACACTGACTCCTGCTAACGCAGCTACTCTTTGTTCTGATGTGACTAACAGTATTACATTTCTTATGAAATAGGTTTTATATAGTTTATAAGGAATATTAGGGAGGGGGGAGGGATTTTTTAATGAATAAAACTGTTGCGATTATAGTTACTTTTTGTTTTGTAGCTAGCAGTAATGCGTCAACTGACTCATTAGCGGGAGTTACGCTCGGTCAGCTATTGTATAACGATTCCAATAAAGTAGATGGAACCTCTGTAAAATCACCAAAAAAGTTAAGCATTACAGAGAAGATAGCAGCAAATGCTGTATCGCAGCAGTTAGCTTTAAATGGAAATATCCCAATAAAAGAAAATGAGAGCAAAAAAAAAGAACAAGTAATAAATAATGTAAAAATAAGCAGTAGAATCGTGGATACGATAAACAATACTATAGACAGGAAGCAAAAAATTATTAGCATAACTGACTCTAAAATATTAAATAATAGCGCGAGTTATACTAATAATAACATAGCCCCACTAAATTGGAGTGTAGATAAAAATCAAGATTTGCTTAATATACTTAATAAATGGGGGAAAACAGCAGGATGGGACGTTGTATGGAAGTCTGACTATTCATACAGAATACTAACAGCAGCATCATTTAATAATATAGATTTCGTAACAGCCGTTCAACGATTGTTTGAATCAATGGGGGAAGTTAATCCAAGATTATACATTAAATTTTATATGGGAAACAGAGTTGTAATTATTTCCAATAAAAATGATTTTTAAGGCGGATAAACCATGCGTTGCATTATTCTGCTTTTCCTGTTATTTGTCTCATCCTGTACAACAAAACAGTATCAAAGGAGTGAACATAATATTAATAGTAATGTTAATGAAACAAATACAGCGTTGATTAAAGCGAAAAATTTAGAGGCTAAGATTAACACCAGTAATATACAGATTAGCAATGGAATATATCTTGCCAGTCAAAGTTCAAAAAACATACATGGAGATCCATTACCAGCCAGATTTGAAACAAATGAGGGGGTTACCTTAGTATCAGGAATACCATTAAAATTTGATAGTATTCTAAAATTAATCAGTGATGCTACAGGAATTCCAATTGTAAAATCTAAGGCTGCGGATCTTATATCACAAAACGCAACGAGTACCATATCGGCAGAAAATGTTAGTCAAAGTCTAAACAAGGCAGTTGGTGATGGGGGGGACACTAATGATTCCTTTTTTAACAGTTTAGTAAATTATACTGTAGATGCTCATCTGATGGATGTTAACTATAAGGGAGCCTTATCAGAATTTCTTGATAAACTAAGTGCTAACTACGATATAGTGTGGAAATATCGAGATGGCAAGTTAAAGTTTTCATCAGAAGATGTACGAACATTTAATATAGCAACCTTACCGAGTAAAATAACTGCTAATAATTCTGTTGGAGGCGCGGGCAGTGGGAGTTCCGGAGGCGGTAATGGTTCATCCGGTGGTAGTTCCGGAGGAAATAGTTCTGGAAGTGGTGGAGGTAACACCGGAACGCAATCTCTTAATATAGATCTTACTCTAGATTTTTGGCAGGATTTAGAAAAAAACCTAAAAATAATTATAGGAAATAGAGGTACATTTAATATATCGACAAGTACATCTTCGGTTGTAGTTCAAACGACACCATCTAATATGGAAAGAGTTGCTGATTATATTGACAACCTTAATAAAGAGTTAATCAGACAGGTGACAGTTAATGTAGTTGTATATTCAGTAAATACTACAGACAGTAATAATTTAGCCCTGTCACTAAAAGGTGCTCTGTCGAGTGGTGGAAGAGTTTTGGGTTCGCTATCAAATGAATTCGCAGTGGCTAATTCTCCCACTCTAAGTGGCTTTATTAATGGTGACCAGGACACGAACAACAGTATAATTATGAATTTGTTGGCTAGTGCAGGCAAGGTTAGTATTGTAACTTCAGCTTCAGTAACCACAATGTCAGGACAACCAGTTCCACTACAAGTTGGTAATGACAGAACATATGTCTCTGAAATAGGAACAACACTTGGCCAAACGGCATCTACATCAACAGTTTCTACTTCGAGCATTTCATCTGGTTTTGCTATGAACCTGTTACCGAGAGTTATGGATAATGGTAACGTATTATTACAATACGGCATTAACATATCTTCATTGGCAGGTAGCAATAATGGTTTTGAGTCTGTTACTGTTTCAGGAACAACAATACAGCTACCAAATGTAGATCAGCGTACATTTGTACAATCCAGCCTTTTACGAAACGGTAGTACCCTAGTGTTGGCTGGTTATGAACAACAGAGGGATGAAACAGGTGATCAAGGTGTAGGTCGTCCTGACTTTAAATTACTTGGTGGAGGTAAAAGAAGTTCAAATGAAAGAAACGTTATTGTTATTTGTATTACTCCAACAGTAATTAATATAGATAAGGTTTAACATGTTTCTGCGCAGAAAAAAAAAGGATACTGGGGATCATTTTAAGTCGGAATTGATTCCTGGCATTGTGGTGATTGCGAGAAAAAAATATGCTGTAAATTTGCTCTGGAACACTGTTCATATAAACGATGATTTTCGAAAGTCACTTAACGCTAGTGCTAAATCGCTGGATTCAAAGCTTTATTGTAAAATGGATACTCTTGGGGGGAAGCAGTATGCTATAGCAGATAAAAAAATAGGCCACAAAGTCGGTATAGAAACACTGTTGAGTAAAGTTAATGTGAGCGAAGGTTCCGTCTGTGCAGCATGTACACCTGATGGTGACATTTGGATTGCCTTCGCAATAGACCGAGATGGTATTGTATATGCTGATAAATGTTCTACCAGCAGCGATGATATAATCACCAACTTTAATAACATTCTTTACTCAAGGGAATGGGATAGGATTTATTGCCCAAGCGAGTGGGGGGTGGCCAATAGTGCTGAGGTTGACTTCGCTGAGCTTCTTTCAAGCAAAGGGAAAAAAATAAAAGCATTAGGCATTGGTAGTTATAGCGCCATCATCCCTCTGATAGCACTCGTTTTTGTCATACTTTATGTGGTTAAGTTTTACACCACTAACAGTGATATAGATGTTACTCCTACTGTAACAGAAATGCCTGCTGATGAACCAAAAGTGATAGAAATTGAGCCTCCATGGAAGGGGAATATTAAGCCTCAGTCTCTTTTAACGCAGTGTATTAGTTCATTACATAAAAGGCTGTTCGATATTTCTATGATACCCGGATGGGATATTGATCAGAATATAACATGCACAAACGAAGGGGTAAGGTTTTCATTAACCAAGAGAGATGGATTATTGTTATGGTTTGATGCAACCAGTAAATCTTTTCATGATAATCCAGCTATATCTGTATCAGATAGTCAAGCAACAGTGACTTGGAGTTTTGACAGTCTTGTTTATTATGAAAATGGATCATTAGATCCTAAAAACCTTCTTAAAGCTAATGATATAGGGGATTTTCTTAAAAAATCATTCGAACAATCATTTACAACAATTAATATATCTCTGAATGAAGACCAAAACTTGTCAAACAATGGTTCTAAATTATTTATTGGAAATTATAACTTTTCAACAAATAATGATCCGACCATGTTCTTAGCAATATTAAATCAGGTCTATGGTTTATGCATAGAACAAGTTTCATATGATTATAACACTTCTACATGGAAAATTGAAGGAGTATTTTGGGGAGAAGGAGAATGAGGCTATTAATAGTAATATTTCTTATTTTTTCGGTGAGATCATTGGCTGCAGATGAAGTTTTAGCGAATCACTTATCTCCTTTACCTAAAATCAATGCAAGCGGTTATGAAGCACAATTAAAAAAATTTCAGGAGCTCCAGAGAGAAAACTTCGAGTTAAAACTAAAGGCTCAAAATGAGGAGTTAAAGAAAAAGTTAGGCGATAATAGTATTGAAAATGTAACTGTTTTATCTATATATTCTTCTGGAAAATCAGGTTATGCCGCAAAAGTATATGGTGGTGGAGCAGGCTTGCGTGTAGTTAAAACAGGGGAAGATATAAATGACAGTATGCATGTAACAGAAATCAATCAAAGAAAAGTTACTGTTTTTTTATCTAAAGAAAATAAAACTCTTACTTTGGAGCCTTACACAATTGGTGGTGGTTGATGAGAAATAGCGGCATGATAGTTGAACAGTTAAAAACTGCAGATGATCAAGATTTTCTAAGATTCAGGAAGAATATATCTGATATTGTAACTGTTAAGGGGGGGTTAATTGAAACGACCGATGAGCAGAAAAAGATATGTATAATTTATAAAAATGGAGATTTTCTTATATCAACAGAGCATCTCGAGAATCCCTCCATCCGTTTTCTTAAAGAAGTGGCTATACGTAAAGGTATACAAAATATAACATGCTATAAAGTTTCATTAAGAGATATTCGATTATTATATCAAGAACAAGAAAAGAAAGTAATTCAAAGTTCATCACTCCCAATGGAGAAGATTGCTTCAGATCTAATCCATGAGTGTTGTGACCTTCGGGTAAGTGATTTGCATATAAAAGTTTATACTGATGAAGCTGAAATTTTCATAAGAAAAGATGGAGATATGTTTCTCCTACGACAAATTGAAGCAGAGAAAGGTCATAGCCTATTAGCTGCTCTTTACAATACAGCTGAGGATGCCGACTCAACTTATAAGCTAAATTCGTATCAAGCTGCCAGGATTATAGCATCCAAATCGAGAATTTCTATACCGGAAAGGTTACAATCTATTCGTCTTCAGTTTAACCCTTTAGGGCAAGGTGGAAGATATATGATTGCTCGTTTTCTGTATGTTGAGAAGACGAGTATTACTAGCATTGAGGCTCTTAATCCTGTTAAATATGGTTTCCATCCTGTACAGGCTGAAGCATTCAAACGTTTAAGGCAGTTACCAATTGGTGTGAATATTATCTCTGGACCAACCGGTTCAGGAAAATCAACAACGTTGAAAAACATTCTTGAACTACTTTATATTGAAAAAAAGGCTAAAGTAAATATTATTAGTATCGAGGACCCACCAGAATATGAAATTACTGGAACAGCACAATTACCTATAACAAATGTTGATACCGAAGACGAACGTGCTACAGAATATAGGAAGGCTATTACAGCTGCATTACGCTCTGATCCAGATATTATAATGCCAGGAGAGGCTCGGGACGCAGAAGTTATTAATTTAGTTTTTACTGCAGCGATGACTGGGCATCAGGTTTGGACATCATTGCATGCAAATAGTGCTGTTTCTATATTTGATCGTTTAAAAGATCAGGGTGTTGATAGTTTTAAATTAATTGATCCTGAACTAGTGACTGGTTTGGTGGCTCAGAGACTTGTAAAAAAACTATGTCCGCAATGCTCGCTGACATATCAGGAATTCACTCAATCAAATGTGTTAAGTGAAATAGAAGAAAACATTATTCAGGGATATCATGATTCGATTAGATTTCCAAATAATGACGGATGCTCTCACTGTCAATCAGGATACTCTGGTAGAACTATCATTGCAGAAATAATTGAGCCTGATCAGGTTTTTCTTAGTTTAATTGATCAAGGCAAACGTAATGAAGCAGTTAACTACTGGCAGTCAAGTTTATCCGGTATAACCATGAGAGATCATGCATGGATGAAAATTATTTCTGGCGAAATCTATGTTCTTGACGCTGTACATAAAATAGCAAAATTAGAGTCATTAAGTAACGAGCGAAGAGAATATTTGAGAAAGTTATGTTTTTTAGAGGACGATTATAATGCCTAACTTTGAGTTAGCTTTTGCTAAAATGCTTTTTACATCAAAACTAAGAATGCGTATTTATGAAAAGTTAGCCAGGTATCTAGCAAACGGTGTTCCCCTGACTTTTGCTTTAGATGAGTTATATAAGTTCACTACTGATTCTGGAAAGAGAAATAAAACCCCCCAGGCCATTGCTATTCATATGTGGTCCATATCAATCAGAAATGGTGATTCGCTAACCAAAGCTCTTAAGGGTTGGGTTCCTGAGGACGAGTTATCTATACTTGCGGCAGGAGAAATATCAGGTAACTTGAGTGATTCAATAAGTAACATAATATATATATATGTAACAAAGAAAAAAGTCAGAGCCGCACTCTTTGGTATCATTTACCCTATTGTATTGCTACTTAGTACTTGTCTTTTTTTATATATTTTTGGAACTAAGGTTGTACCAGCCTTTGAACAGGTTTTGCCATTTACAGAATGGCAAGGGGCTGGACGTTTGATGTATTATCTGGCAGTTTTCGTGCAGTTTTATTTAATGTATTTGATTGCTTTTTTAATAATACTGACAGTGATTATAATTTTCACCCTGCCATACTGGACAGGTAAAATACGCAGCAAGTTCGACCTAATACCACCATGGTCAATATACCGCTCTGTTATTGGTTGTGGTTTTTTATTATCGTTGTCATCATTAATCACTGCCGGAATTCCTACGCCGGAAGCGATACGAATAATAAGCAGAAATGCTTCTCCATGGTATAGAGAGAGATTGACGGTTATTAGATTGATTCTTTTGAATGGTGCTCCTAATATAGGAGAAGCTTTATATATATCTGGATTTTCCTTTCCTTCAAAGAATATGGTGATGGATATACGTTCATACGCAGCACTAGATGGTTTTGAAATGATGCTGGAACGCCTATCTAGGCAATGGCAGGAAGAGAGTGTTGAATTTATTTCAACTCAGATGAATATTCTAAAAAATGCAGCAATCCTGATAATGGGTGGAGTTTTTATGTGGATTGTTTCTGGTATGTTCTCTCTACAGCAGCAAATAAGCAATGCTGCTCAGTTTAACTAGGATAGTTATGAGTTTAAAAAGTATTTATTTTGCAGACTTATTAATTAGTAATAAGGGATATCACTTTCGTTACCTGAAAGGTGCAAGTAACCCTATCACAGTTGTTGATGAGATTTATCATGCAGAAATAAAGAAAATAGTGGCAGAACTTAATATCCGTATTGATAATGGTGAGCACGAGTTTTTTTATTCTTACCAGAATATTCCTTTTCGTGCCTCCATTGTAGAAACAGTTGATGGCGTAGGATATTTTTTGAGACGTTTAAAATTACCCATTCCTGAACTGGATTGTTTAGGATTCAGTCCTGCAATGTTAAATACTTTAAAATGCCTTGGAAACAAGCGAGGTATGATTCTGATCGCAGGTGCTACAGGATCAGGTAAATCGACAACAATATATTCTTTACTGAAAGAATATGTTTCTACTTTCGGCGATATAGTCATCGCAATAGAAGACCCACCTGAAATACCTGTCCAGGGTTGCTACGGAGATAATTCTCAGGGTATTTGGTATCAGATAGATGCAAGACAAGCAGGTGGCTATGAAAATGCAATGATATCTGCAATGCGATACAATCCTAAGTATATTTTTCTTGGTGAAATACGTAGTGCTAAGACTGCTAAAGAAGCCATTCGTGCTGCTGTTAACGGACATCTTGTAGTTTCTACTATTCATGGTAACACTGTACAAGGTGCGATTTATGCTTTACAACAAATAGCAGCAAGTGAAGGTGATATCGAATTGGTGCGTTCTATTTTAGGGGATGGTTTACTCTGTGTAATTCATCAAGAACTCGCGTTTACCTCAAAAGGTGAACGAATTTTAAAGGCCAATATGCTTTATATCGGAGGAATTCCTGCAATTGTATCCAAGATACGCTCAGGAAAGTTAGAACTTTTAAGTAATGAAATCGAAAGCCAAAAAATCCTCCTTTCAAGAGGTATTAATTTAGCTTCCGAACAAAACAGGTAAAGTTATGTACTATTTTTTTATTTACTGGATTGGAAGCGTAGTAGCAAGTTTTATTTGCCTTGCTGTTGAACGCCTACCACATCAACTTAAATGGAGAGAAGCCCCAACTCCTTATCTATATATTTGGTACCCGCCATCATTTTGTGACTTCTGCAAAGTGAGGTTAAAGTGGTATACTTTAATTCCTTTTTTTGGATATTTTTTATCGAAAGGAAAGTGTAACTCATGTCATACAGCAATCAGTATAAAATATCCACTAATTGAATTTGCTGTGGGTTTGTTGAGTGTTGTTCTGTTTATCTTTTATGGTAATAGCCATAAATTTATTACTCTCTTATGCATTCTATATGTTTTGATTTTTTTGACATTAATAGATATTAAAGAAATGTGGTTACCTTCAGTTGTCACCTATCCTTTATTTTGGGGGGGGTTGCTATGTCCTGATTTTTGTTCTGATCCATTATTTAGGATTTATGGGGCTTTTTTCTGCTTTGTAGTAACGTATTGTTCTATGCAGCTTGTTGGGTTTCTGAAAAATGAGGATGTTTTTGCCGGTGGTGATATTGCACTTGCTACAGCGGCTGGAGCTTGGCTGGGGCTTGAGCAGAGCCTTGTTTTTGTAATATATTTTTCTCTTATTTTTATCGTTTACGCTTTACCATTCAGATTTTTTAAAGTTATATATGTTCCTATGGGGCCAGCTATTTCTTTAGGATTTTTCTTATGTCTGTTGTAATTCCATTAACAGCTTGTCTACTCAATGCAAGTGCAGTTCACCATATTGAACCTGAGATATTATTATCTATAATATCTGTTGAAGGAGGACGTGTTGGAGCAGTTTCAGTTAATAAAAATGGTAGTGAGGATTTAGGTATTATGCAAATAAACACTCATGCATGGCTTCCACTTGTTAGTAATACTTTTTTCGCTGGCAATCAGCAGATTGCAAACGAAAAGCTTACCAATGATGGTTGTTTTAATATATATGTTGGCACATGGATACTTTCAAAAGCGATCTCAGAGGAAAATGGAGATGTATGGGAGGGGGTTGGTAAATATCATTCCAAAACCCCTACCTATAAGTATAAGTATATAGAAAAAGTTAAAAAGGAATATGAAAGAATAAAAAGCTATCGCTAACTTTATTCAGCTAATCTATACGATTAAATTTTTTATATAAAGCTATATCGGTTTTAACACCTAGTTTTTGCATAGCTGATAATTTCTGATTACTTATGGTTTTGTGGCTTTTATGTAATAATTGTGATATTTCCTCTATTTTAAGGCCAAGGCAAAGATAATCAACTACTTTAAGTTCGGAATGCGTTAGCTTGTGTGTTTTGTTAAACTCATTATTAAATCTAATTTTCATAATCTCGTGACTAAGTTCAGAACATATATATTCTTTACCGAAAAGTAGGATTTTATTTATTGCATTAATTATATTTATCCTACTATTAGTATATGATATAAAAGCATTTGCACCTTTATTCAGTAGTGTATTTATTATGTCATAATCATTTAAGTCCGTAAAAAAAATTATTTTTACTTTTGATGAAAGATCTCTTGCCCTTCTGATAATTGATAAACTTTCATCATAACCACCTTTTTTGTATTCAGCTATAAGAAGATCCACTGGAGAGGTGAGATAATAATCCTTTATTTTGTTTGATCGCATAGCATTCCATGCCACATTAACACACCCAGTTTGTTCAATTGTATTTGAAATACTTTCCTTAATAAAGCTTTCACTCATTACAAAACCTGCTTTTGTTATTTTGTCATTCATATATTCGTCCTGTTGTTAAACTTATTTGTTAAAATATATTATTGATGCTAATAATATAAAAAAACTTTTTGTAACAGGCATTTAGCCTACCAAGGAACTATTTAATGTTGAATTGTATTTATACAATCGAGAAAGTTTAGTGAAATTAATATTATTGTTCATAGTGGAAAAATCCCTTATACCTTGTAATATAAAGGAAAAGAACCCTCATAAAAGGACTGTTACCGATAAAAATACAACCATCAGTTTATTATATCTTCATAATTACAAAGTTACATTTATTTACAAATTATTACAACCCTTGGGTAATCACCCTTTTTTTTGAATGAAACATAGGCTCTTCCTTGTTTTTTTTTACAACCGATATGTTTTACTTAAAAGAATTTCTTACTCTGCATCAATAAATCTCTTTGTGGTAAAAAATGAACAGTTTCCAGAAAACAAAACAACGCGGTCTTAGCTTAATTGAGGCTGCTATGGTGCTTGCTCTTTCTGCAGTAGTCGTTTCTGGTGTCATGTATTACATGTCAACAGCCAATGAAAATTTACAGAACAGAAAAGTAACGGAAATGTTTATCTCCATCACCCAACATATTAATGCACTTTACAGCAACCAACCTAAATCCGCTTACTCTGAGCTTAAGCGAGAATCCGGTTATGAGATTCTAAAAAAATTTTTTCCAAGTGGACAAGTCAAAGTTATAACAAATCAAGCAGGCGCTACATCGACAGGTGTTACATTAAATGGTATCCCCGGTGTTTTTTCTCTTTATGGCACAGGATGTTCAGACAAAATTAGTGGGTATAATAGTACTTGTATAGCTGTGCAGTATTGGATCCCAAAATCTTACAGCAAAAATGATGCTTACAATCAGTGCGTCGCCGTCATTTCAAAAAATTTTGGTGATTCCATTCTAGCTAAACAAGCAAATGATGGAACAGGGGCAAGCGTAGCTGGCAGTAACACTGATATACAAAGCATCAGTACTATTTGCAAAAATGCGGCAGGCATTACATTATATATTCGTTAACACAGTGAATAATATTTTAATCTCTGAATATAGAGAAAATGCCACTTCAGTTATACAGCTGAAATCAATAAAACTTTATCTAAATGCACTATAAAATCCAACGCTTTATCAACGTAAACGAGAAGTGTGCAGGGTGGGGCTCGAACCAGCGATACACGCTGCCTCAGTAATCACACCAATCTGGTTAAACAGCAAACAGAGTGATGATAAAAACTGATACCGGCATTATTACTATCGCTGTGGTGAGACTAATACGTCAGGGACGGACATCTCAATTTAGCTACTACAATAATAGTGCGCACAAGATAGATTATGTTAAATCGCATCTGAGTGATGCGGAGTGATTGGAACACCTGTGTTGTTCTGAGGTGAGCACATCACCTCTGTTCAGGTGTCCAAATTCAGTGTGCCGCTTCACTGGTTCAATATTACGACGATGATGAAGGCTTGGTTGAATGAAACTCGGGGGAGTGTCGGACCCGGTTTATGGCAGGGAAAAGAGATGCTTCTCCGGACCTGCTTCCGCTCAATCAGGAAGCAAAAAATCAGCGTTCAGAGACAGTAGAAAAAAATGTTGGCCCAATATCTCCTGGCCTGGTTAAATTCACTGCAGATCCACTGTTCCTGGATCTCTGGCAAAGACCCGCGCTGAAAACCCGCGACAGAAGCCTGATTACGGTCAGCGCATTAATCGCATCCGGACTGAGCGCGCAGATTGGCTATCACCTCAATAGAGCAATGGATAATGGACTTTCTGTTGAGGAAGCTGGTGAGATCGTTCTCCAAGCCGTCTTCTATGCGGGCTGGCCAAATGCATTGACCTCTGCTCCAGTTGTCGGAGAGGTGCTAAACAATCGATCATCGAGTAAAAGGTAATATTACTGAATATGAAAACTTGACATACATCACAAAATTAGAACGATCAGTTCATGAACTTAGATATAAATGTTTTACAAAAAAATTAGACATGTAATTGCATCATATGTATTAGTATTGTACCAAGAAATAAAGTCAATTATTTTATATCAACTCCATTTCTCAATAAATATTTTTTACAAAATGCTAAGCGTCGTGATACCCACTCAGTATCCGCATCACAACAAAACACATATGCTCTTCGCCATAGTTTCTCTGCTAAAATATAATTATTTAATCTTTCTGCTTTTGAGGCAAGATGCGCATATTTATAATAATGCTTCAATAAACATGTCTTCATAACCAACCCTCCTTACTTAAAAGCATAACAAAAAAGAAATATGAATAGATAAAAAAATAAACCAAAAAGACACGGGTAAATATTTATTCCACGAATTAGGAGCGAGTAACAATAAAGAAAATGTTTTTTAAAAAACTTACAATATGGTAATATTTTATCTTGCACCAAGATAACTTATATATATAAACACAGTCCAAATGAATACTTGATATAACAAGTAGGCAATATTCCTATTTATGTGGGTGTTTATATTTAATTCACAAAGGCTAAAGGAATTATCTAGTTTCTGATAATTTTCTAAAGTCGTTAAAAATAATTTTCTTGTGATAAGAAAAATAATTCTTAGGTGTCACACCATAATATGTTTTAAACACTTTTATAAAATATGACACGCTTGATATCCCAACCAGTTTGGATATTTTTCCTATTTGTAAATCATTCTTCAATATGAGTTTTGCAGCCTTTTGCATTCTCACATCCAATAGTATTTGATAAAAACTGGTTTGTTCGTTTTCTAATTTTTTTCTAATAGCTACTTCTGATATGTTTATTTCATCAGAAATAAGTGACAATTGCCATTTTTTAGCGGTGTCACTCTCTATCAATTTTCTAATTTTATCACAAAAGAGTAACGTAGCCGAACGAGCTAATGAAACAAATACCTTATCAACTTCTTCTGTCATAGAAAGTAAACATGCGATTTCATACGCCTTTAACCGGATATTTTTGTTTTGTTTGATCTTATCAAATAGATAATGAGCTGTAATATCATCATCTATAATAAAAATTCTTTTCACTAAATCGCAAGGAATAGTGTCTGGTTGACTAAGACTATACATTGGCTCCATTATCTTTAATACATTATCAGTATCTTCTTTTTCTAATTCAATGTATTCATAAGGTGCATCATCTGTAAACTTTGTTATTTTTAATGTTATATTAATATTTCTTTCAAAAAGAACAATTTGCCCTTTTTCTATACGCTCCATGGTATTGGAAATAATAATATTACAGTTATTCGCAAAAATAATGACAAACTTATTTGATCTTATGTTTAAATCTTCCGTCATACTCATATGATATTTTGATAATCCCCTAATTTTATTCATAGCTCCTCGCTTATGCACCATTCAACATATAGTTCTCCATGACCTTGCTATGGAAGATAATACGACTTAATCTGCGTTGTTTTTACCAAGTTCTCACGTTCAAATTTATAATATGCTAAATAACTAAAAATTATTTTATCCTTTTTGGTAGATTAGCTTATATTAAAAACAATGATCTGATACTTTTTTACTACTATCATACTTGAATAAAATGAAAATTAAGTGCAAAAATAGTGAACAAATATATTTTTTTGTCAAAAAATGTGTATATGTGAATAAACCTACGCAAAATGTCCGTTAAGCCAGTATTGGTAATTTATGATTCGCCTATATTTCTCAGTGAAGCTCTGAAGCTTGCGGAATGCATCCGTGTCGCTGCCGCAACCCGTGAATGAACAGCAGTTATATGTGTGACTCAGCAAACTTTCTCCGGGCATGAGTCCAGCACGCAACTTCTGTCAGCGCACCACCTTCACGTTCTGCACTGAACAGCCTGTCGTAACCGGTGAACGCATCCGCCTGCAGGATACCCCGGAATGGGCGGAGGTGTTGCCCATAAGCGCTAACTTAAGGGTTGTGGTATTACGCCTGATATGATTTAACGTGC
>OGOX01001100.1_pt1 | contig 18416 bp, 14 predicted proteins | sample 1552761 | NCBI WGS metagenome assembly OGOX01 (sample SAMEA2580212, study PRJEB22360) | human gut metagenome | biome: human gut; feature: human-associated habitat; material: faeces | place: Denmark | collected 2008/2010
GGTAGCCTATCTGAAAGATAACTACCCCCACCACTTCGTCATCGCCGATGCCAAGCGTGGCGATATTGGCAACACTTCTATTATGTACGCGCGTACATTCTTTGAAGAGTACAATGTAGATGCGCTGACCGTCGCTCCCTACATGGGCGAGGATAGCGTGAAACCTTTCCTCGGCTATCCTGGCAAGTGGGTGATCCTCCTGGCTTTGACGAGCAACAAGGGCAGCCACGACTTCCAGTTGACCACCGATACCGAGGGCGAGCGTTTGTTCGAGAAGGTCATCCGCACCTCGCAGCAGTGGGGCAACGAGGAGGACATGATGTATGTGGTCGGCGCCACGCAGGGGGCTATGTTTGCCGACATCCGCAAGGTGGCGCCCCGCCATTTCCTCCTCGTCCCGGGTGTGGGCGCGCAGGGTGGAAGCCTGCAGGAGGTCTGCAAGTATGGCATGACGGCCGATTGTGGCCTGCTGGTCAATTCGTCCCGCGGCATCATCTATGCCAGCAACGGCGATGACTTTGCTGAGGTAGCAGGTCAGAAAGCTAAAGAGTTGCAGGCTGAAATGGCAGCAGAACTTGCTAAGTTATAAAAACTCAATTTAGGCGCAAAGTATCTTAAAAAAGAGGCTTTGCGCCTAAAAAATACCCATTTGTTGGCGAAAAAAGCAAAATATTACGAAAGAATGACGAGAATCTAAATTTATTTTGTTATTTTTGCAAACAAAATGTGTTTCCTAAAAGAGAATCTTGCAAGGAGACCCTAAGTAATACAAACTAGAAGATTGATAAATATGGAATTTACCGCAGCGCAAATAGCCCAGTTCGTTCAGGGCCGTGTGGAAGGTGATGAGAACGCAACAGTCAACACCTTCGCTAAAATCGAAGAAGGCAAGGAAGGCGCTATCTCGTTCCTTTCAAACCCTAAATATACTCACTTCGTGTACGACACAAAGTCGAGCATCGTACTCATCGACGAGAACGTGGAATTGGATCATCCTGTTTCTACCACCCTCATTCGTGTGAAGAATGCATACGAGTGCGTGGCAAAGTTGCTCCAGATGTATGAATCAATGAAACCTAAGAAGACGGGCATCGACCCATTGGCTTTCGTTTCTCCAAAGGCTAAGGTGGCTGAGAACGTCTATATCGGTGCTTTCGCCTATATCAGCGATGGCGCAGAGGTGGGCGAAGGTAGCCAGATTTATCCTCACGCTTACATCGGCGAGGGTGTGAAGATCGGCAAGAATGCCCTCATCTACCCTCACGTAACCATTTATCACGGCTGTAAGCTCGGCGATAACGTGACTCTCCATGCAGGTTGCGTCATTGGTGCTGATGGCTTCGGCTTCGCTCCAGGACCTGAAGGATATGACAAGATTCCTCAGATCGGTATCGTCACCATCGAGGATGATGTGGAAATTGGTGCCAACACTTGCGTTGACCGCTCTACCATGGGTTCTACCTATGTTCGCAAGGGCGTGAAGCTCGACAATATGGTTCAGATTGCCCACAACACCGACATCGGTGCCAACACCGTGATGTCTGCACAGGTGGGTGTAGCCGGCAGTACCAAGGTAGGCGAATGGTGTATGTTTGGCGGACAGGTGGGTATCGCCGGTCACATCACCATCGGCGACAAAGTATTCCTCGGAGCACAGAGCGGTGTGCCAGGCAGCCTCAAGAGCGGCCAGCAGCTCATCGGTACTCCTCCTATGGAGCAGCGTGCTTACTTCAAGTCACAGGCCATCTTCCGTCGCCTGCCTGAGATGTACAAGGAACTCAACGACCTGAAGAAACAGATTGAAGAACTGAAGAAAAATAAATAAAACTATATATAATTATGTCAAAACAGAAGACACTGAAAGGTAGCTTCTCTCTTTGCGGCAAGGGATTGCACACAGGCTTGAGCCTCACCGTGACTTTCAATCCTGCACCAGAGAACACCGGTTATAAGATACAGCGCATCGACCTCGAAGGCGAGCCTATCATCCAGGCTGTGGCTGAGAACGTCGTTGAAACCCAGCGTGGCACCGTACTCGGCAAGGGCGATATCCGCATCTCTACCATCGAGCACGGTATGTCAGCACTCTATGCCCTCGGCATCGACAACTGTTTCATCCAGGTAAACGGTCCTGAGTTCCCTATCCTCGACGGATCTGCATCCATGTATGTAGAGAAGATTCAGAGCGTGGGCATCCAGGAGCAGAATGCAGAAAAGGACTACTATATCATCCGTCATAAGATTGAGGTGAAGGACGACAACGGTTCTGTCATCACCATCCTTCCAGACGAGGAATTCAGCATCACGGCTATGTGTTCTTTCGAGAGCAAGTTCATCAACAGCCAGTTTGCTACCCTCGACAAGATGGAGACCTATGTTGACGAGATTGCTTCTGCACGTACCTTCGTATTCGTTCGCGATATCATGCCATTGCTCCAGGCTAACCTTATCAAGGGTGGCGACTTGGACAATGCCATCGTTATCTACGAGCGTCAGGTAGAGCAGGCTCAGCTCGATCAGCTCGCCGACCATCTCAAGGTACCTCACATGGATGCCAGCAAGTTGGGTTACATCCAGCACCGTCCTTTACAGTGGGAGAACGAGTGTACACGCCATAAGCTGCTCGACATCATCGGCGATATGGCGCTCATCGGCAAGCCTATCAAGGGTCGCATCATCGCTACCCGTCCGGGCCATACCGTAAACAACAAGTTCGCCCGCCTCATGCGCAAGGAGATCCGCAAGCACGAAATCCAGGCTCCTATCTACGATCCAAACGAGGAGCCAATCATGGATAACATCCGCATCCGTCAGCTCCTGCCTCATCGCTACCCAATGCAGTTGGTAGATAAGGTCATCGCTATGGGTCCTACCAGCATCGTGGGCGTTAAGAACGTAACCAGCAACGAGCCATTCTTTACCGGTCACTTCCCTGAGGAGCCAGTAATGCCAGGCGTTCTCCAGGTAGAGGCGATGGCACAGTGTGGCGGTCTGCTCGTATTGAACCAGCTGGAAGAGCCTGAGCGCTGGAGCACTTACTTCATGAAGCTCGACGACGTGAAGTTCCGCAAGAAGGTGGTTCCAGGTGATACCCTCCTCTTCCGTGTGGAGTTGCTCGCACCCGTGCGTCATGGCATCAGCTCTATGAAGGGCTACATGTTCGTAGGCGACCAGGTGGTGGCAGAGGCTACTTTCACTGCACAGATTGTTAAGAACAAGTAATAATAAGATAGAAATATGAATCAGATTAGTCCATTAGCGTTTGTTCATCCAGAGGCAAAACTCGGTGACAACAACATTATCGGTCCTTTCTGCTATATCGACAAGGACACCGTTTTGGGCGATAACAACGTATTGCAGAACAGCGTTACCATCCACGTGGGCGCTCGTATCGGCAATAATAATGAATTCTTCCCAGGCGCCAGCATCTCTACCAAGCCTCAGGACCTGAAGTTCAAGGGCGAGGTGACAACCTGCGAGGTGGGCGATAACAACAGCATCCGTGAGAACGTTACTATCTCTCGTGGTACTGCCTCTAAGGGCAAGACCGTGGTAGGCAGCAACAACCTCCTGATGGAGACTGTTCACGTGGCTCACGACTGCGAGTTGGGCAGCGGCCTGATTATCGGCAACTCAACCAAGTTTGCCGGCGAGGTGGTTGTAGATGACAACGCCATCGTCAGCGCCAACGTTCTCGTTCATCAGTTCTGCCACATCGCAGGCTACGTGATGATCCAGGGCGGTTGCCGTTTCTCTCAGGATATTCCTCCTTATATCATTGCCGGCAAGGAGCCAACCCGCTATTGCAGCATCAACCTCATCGGTTTGCGTCGCCGTGGTTTCAGCAACGAGACCATCCAGAACATCCACGAGGCTTATCGCCTGCTCTACAGCAAGGGCATCCTGAAGGAAGGTATCGAGGAAATCAAGAAGAACCTTGAGGTGACTAAGGAAATCCAGTACATCATCGACTTCGTAGAGAGTTCTCAGCGAGGCATCATCCGATAATGAAAACTTTAATTGTAGTGCTCGGTCCTACCGGTGTAGGTAAGACCGAGCTCTGTCTTTCTCTGGCAGAGCATCTCTCTATCCCTATTATCAATGCCGACTCCCGCCAGATCTTCGCCGAACTCCCTATCGGAACCGCAGCACCTACTGCCGAACAGCAGCAGCGGGTGAAGCATTATTTCGTAGGAAACCACCACATCGAAGATTATTACAGCGCAGCCCAATACGAGGCCGATGTGATGAATCTCCTGGAAGAAGAAATCTTCAAGAATCACGATGTGGCACTGCTTACAGGCGGCAGCATGATGTATATCGATGCCGTATGCAAGGGTATCGACGATATTCCTACCGTGCGGGATGACATCCGTACCTGGATGAAACAGCGCCTGGAAGACGAAGGCTTGGAAGCGCTGGTAGAAGAACTCCACAAAATGGACCCGGAGCATTGGGCGATAGTAGATAAGAAGAATCCACGCCGCGTGGTGCATGCCCTGGAAATCTGTCACCAGACTGGCAAGACCTACACTTCTTTCCGAGTAGCCGAAAAGAAGCAGCGACCTTTCCACATCATCAAGATAGGCCTGAACCGCGACCGTGCCGAACTGTACGACCGAATCAACCAGCGTGTGCTGATGATGATGGAGGATGGCCTGGAGGCAGAAGCCCGCAGCGTATATCCACACAAGGGTCTCACCGCCTTGAGAACCGTGGGCTACAAGGAGATGTTTGCCTATTTCGATGGCGAGATAGATAAGGATGAAGCCATCCGCCAGATACAGTCGCATAGCCGTGAATACATGCGCAAGCAGCTCACCTGGTTTAAGCGAGATGCAGAAATCCACTGGTATCATCCCGACCAGCAGGATGAAATCATCCGATTTATCGATGAAGAGATATAGACATAATCGCCCGATAGCATCAAAGAATATGCTATCGGGCGATTTTCATATCATAAAATCCTACATCTCCACCTGATTCACAATCTCACCATCAAACATATTGATGATTCTATCGGCATAATTGGCATCATGCAGCGAGTGGGTTACCATCACGATGGTGGTGCCCTCCTTGTGCAGTTCAGAAAGCAGTTCCATCACCTCCTTGCCATTCTTGGAATCCAGATTTCCCGTAGGCTCATCGGCAAGTATCAGCTTAGGATGCGGCAGGATGGCACGGGCGATGGCGGTGCGCTGCTGCTGACCACCCGAAAGCTGCGATGGGAAATGCTTGGCACGATGGGATATCGCCACTCGCTCCATCACATCCTCGGCACGCTTACGGCGCTCCTTACCCGAAACTCCCATATACAGAAGTGGCAACTCGATATTCTCTACCACATTCAACTCATCAATCAGGTTGAAACTCTGGAACACAAAACCTATCATACCCCTTCTTATCAGGGTACGCTCGCTCTCCTTCAGCGTGCTTACATCCTTGCCGTCGAGCAGATAGCTGCCGCTTGTAGGATTGTTGAGCAAACCTATTATATTAAGTAATGTGGATTTACCACATCCCGAAGGTCCCATGATGGCAACAAACTCGCCTTCCTTCACCTGCAAACTGATATTACGCAAAGCCCAAGTCTCCACCTCTTCAGTCTGAAATACTTTCTTGATATTATCTAATTGAATCATAATCTTTATCGTTTCTTTAAATTCATATTATACTTTTATACTTTCAAATGACGCATTTTATTCCTTTGCCAGAATCTCCGAAGGATCCACCTTCATGATTTTTCGTACCTGACAGGCGATGATGGCAGCAATGAAGCCAACCACTATCACTATACTCAGGATGATAGGGAAGGCAGGATTGATTTCTACCATATCGAAAGTCTGACTCAGAACGATATGGAACAGCAACACGGCTACCACCGCAAATACCATGGCGATGAGCGTAATCACCAGATAGGTTCTTCCGAAGAGTTTGGTAATATCCTTTGTCAGGGCACCATTCACCTTGCGGATAGCTACTTCCTTCTTGCGAGTCTGCGTATCCAGCATCACCGTACAGAAGATGCTTATCAGGCAGATAGCCAGACTCACGATAGCCAGGATCCACGCAATATTTTGCAGTATTTCCAACGCAAACATGCTCCTTGCCATATAGTCACGCAGATTGGATGACATCGGTTTTACCACAGCAGGCTCCAATTTCTGTATCATTCTATCTACGGCAATCTGCATCTCCTTATATTCACCCGGCTTTGCCACAAGAATATAATGTGTGGCACCATAAGCCTCTTTGGGGTCTATGACTATGAATGAGTATATATCAATTTTAAAACTCCCCTGATAAGGTATCGACTGGAACGTTCCGGCTATCTGATAGGAATCCATCTCATCTACGGTCAATATATCATTAGGAGCAACATGATATTGACGCATATGCTTATACAACTCCTCATTTACCAGGATACATTTTTTCCGGTTTGCCTTCGGCTTCCAATTCACCTTGATCTTGAAGAAATCGAGATAGGAGGTATCTGATGTAATCCTAAAGCAATAATTCGTCACATTACCATAGCTAACATAAGGATCACCTTGCCAAACCGCCTTACTGAACTCCTCGTTCTCTGCTAACTCGTTAACTTTCCAAAATCCCCAGCTATAAGGAATCCATCGTTCTACCTGCGGTAAATGGATGAGCTTGTCTCTGAGGCGCTGACCATTTTCTGCCGCATTTGTCTGCAGAAACAGACTCTGCTTGTATGCACGCTCGTCATCAGGTATATGATTGAAATCAGCCATCTTACTCACCCAGCACAGGAGGCAGAAAGTAACACCCAGGAAGAACATACTGATCATCACCTGCACACCCAGCATCGTATTGCGGAACCAATGGTTATGGCTTCTTCTCATTCCTGATTCGAGTGCTTGCGTACACTTGCAAATGCGACTCAGCACAACCCAGATGATGGCGAGACACAACATCATAACCACCAGCCCAATCACCAGACTATAGAGATACAGATGACTGATGGTTCCTAACTCGGAGGTGATTTCTGCAAACTGAGGCCTTGCCAGATAATCACAAATCCAGGATCCCATCAATACTGCTACAAAATAAGCCCCCAGCACGATCATCACCACCTCGGTAGCAAACATAGAGAAGAGTTGGAGGCGTGTGGCACCATTGGTAATTCGAAGCGAAATTTCACGTCTGCGCATCCAGAACAGTTGCGTCTGCATTCTCAGGAAACCGATGATGGCAGCCAGCAGAATCAACGAACCTATCAGATAAGTGATGGAACGGGCAATAGCAACGGTTGAATACTCTTCGCTCAATCGATCTTTCAGCTTTTCTGTTTTTACCTTCAGCCCCAATGGTTTCAACCTGCCGTTCACCTCTGCTTGCAACTGTTGTGACGTACATCCCTCTTTCAACACCACATACAAATTCACAGCATAAAATTGATCAGGATCCATATCTTCCAACTCACATGGCGAGTAAAAGAGAGCAGAACTGTTTTGCTCTGTCAATGATAAGTCTTGATAGACATCCACCAATCTCAACTGATAATTCCCATAACTTTTACTCAAACGAATGCTTGCACCCACAGGATTCTTGTCACCAAAGATTTGCTTTGCCTGCTTTTCGTTGATAATGGCATCATGAGGCCCCAACACCTTTATCTTTTCGCCCGTAATGGCAGAACGGATACCAACAAAGTTGGGGTAATTTCGGTCAAGGGGAACTGCATCCAACTGCATCTTGCGCCTTGTCTTGCCGTTTAGGGTAAACTCAGCCCAGCCGCCTGTAAGCATACCATTAGGAGCATAAGGTCCCTGCTCTATGCAACGAGGTCCTCCATTCGCCTTCACTGCCCTTACGATATCACCATTGATACTAATTGAATTATCCGATTGACGTTTTTGGATGGAATCAAATCTGAGGTTATAAACCCTGTCATAATAAGGTTCATGGTTAATGGAAGCCATGCGGAAATTCTGCAGAAACGAATGCACCGTGGCAAGCGTCACCATACCGATGGCAAGCGACAGGATGCTGCCCAGAGTCTGCACCTTGTACTTGAGAATGTTGCGCAGTGCAACCTTCAGGTTGTGTAATAACATGTTCATATTTACGAGTCTTTATATAATTATTTACGTGAAAGATTGAATTTTATTATCTATGATGGATGATGATTTTTGATAATCCAAGATAAAAGTCTATCTCAAATCTATCTCTTTTTCGCTGGCGATTTGGGTATATCCGTTTACGATAACCTTGTCGCCCGGCTTCAAGCCGGAAGTAATTTCGAATTGCTGCGGATTCTGTCTGCCAACATTGATATTCACCCGCTGCGCCTTCTTGCCATCGTCAGATACCCGGAATATCCAATATCCGTTGGTCGTTTGGAAGAAATCGCCATTCGGAATCACCAAGGCTTGCTCCGGCTTGCCCAATTCCAACAGCACCCGATAACTCTTGCCCAAACGGATATTGGCGGGAGTCTTGCCGCTGAAAGTTAATTCGCAGACAAACTGATGGTCTTTCACCTCAGGAATCACCCGCGATACGCGAAGTGGAAACTGATGACCGTCATACTCAATATGGGCAGGAAGTCCGGCGATAACGCGGTCGATGTAATACTCAGCCAGCGATACCTGCAGTTTAAACTGGCTCATCACCTTAATCTGTCCGATGCTCGCCCCGGACGAAACCTGCTGACCTTGGGTTACCCCCAAATAACTCAGTTGTCCGCTTACGGGAGCCCGAACCACCAACTGCTGGGTGCGGCCCTTCATTCTCGACAATTTCTTGTTGGCTTCCATCCTGTTGGCAGCAATCATTTCGCGCTTCAGCCGGGTAGATACGGAATCATGCTTCAGGTTTTGCATCTGCAAGAGCACCTTCTGCCGCTGATATTCGTAATCTTCCTCAGCCACTTCCAGTTCCGCCTTACTCTTGATGCCCATACGATATTCCTCCCGGCTCTGCTTGAGCGATTTCTTCAAGCTCGCCATCTGATGCTGGGCATCCAAGGCTTGCTGGCGCAGATTGATGGTCTTCTGCGTCATCTCAATCTCCTGTTCCTGACAGTTGCGAAGCTTACTGCTCCATGCATCCTGCTCATCATCGATAGAATGATAGAGTTCCGGATTCTGAAGCACCAGGATGGTATCGCCCTGCCGTAGCATGGCTCCTTCTTCAGCCACCACCCGCTCTACGAATCCATTCTCCATCGCATTTACCTGGATGGTCTTGTAGGGATGAACCAGTCCTTCTACATCCACATACTCCCAGAAAGGAGCCTTCTTTACTTCGGCTATCACTACGCTATCCATATCCACCCTTCGGGTGCCCGAAGTAACGATCAGGAAAAGGGCATAGACCAGGATGGCAATACCTGCTGCACCCGACAGGATAGGATATCGGTAGCGGATATACCACGGTTTCGGTTGTTTCTTTATATCCATATTGTTCTGTTGTTATTCATTATTCTATAAGAAGATGATTCTATGGAAATTTATTCTATAGGAAGTTCTTCCTTCAGTTCTTTATTGTGTTCGAAATCGAATCCCGTCATACTTCGGAGCGTATAGTAAAGACTCCAATAGGTCTGCATGGTCGAGATGTAATTGCGCCGGGCAGCATCTTTCTCGCTGATGGCTGCATTCAGGTCGAGTATCGAGTTGCGGCCCATGATGTAGAGTCGGCGCGCCACCACATGTCGCTTCTCGGCACGCTGGTCGGTGAGCGATGCCACATGCACCTTTCGGGCTTGCATGTTAAACTGCAACACCAGTTTTTCTACGTTCTGGTAGAAATCCCTCATGCCTTGCTCCACCTGCGTCTGGGTAAGCGCCAGCTGCGATTTGGCTTCTCTTATCCTACCCTTTCCCCGTCCCCAATCCAATATCGGAAGGGCGATGGTGATTCTTGCCGATTGCTGACTCATCGGACTGCGATAGGCGGCACCGATATCTGCTCCCGTCTGCGAGAGTCCAAACTGCATATAGAGTTCTGCCTTCAATCCGGCATTGGCACGAGCCTGCGCCAACCGGCTTTCGCTCTCCTTCTGGATACGACGGTAATAATCGGGATCCGGACTATTCAACAAAGCCCAATCTATCGCCCGTTGCAAAGGAACCTCAAAAGCAGGCACCTCTTCCGGCATCACTAGACTGATGTCCTGCGATTGTTCCAATCCCAGAAACGAGCGGATGGTCTGCATCTTCTCTCGCAGTGCCACCTGGGCATCCATCACATTGGTCTCCTCGTTCAAACGGTTGATTTCCAGCTGTAGCATCTCGTTTTCCGAAATCGTTCCGTTCTCATATCGCCCCTTCGCCATCTGATAAAGCGTATCGGCAGAAGCAAAGTTCTGCTTTGCCATCTCCCATTCTGCTTGCGCCGAAGCCAGACCAAAGAAATGCTCACAGGCTTTTGCCGAAACAATCTCCAACGTTTCGGCATATCGCTTTTTGGATTCCCGGAACCGGATAGGTTCTATCCGTCGATTCCATTTCAGCGAGTTATAGCCAAAAAGACTCTGCTCATAACCCACGATAAAGGGTTGACTACTATAGGCTGTTATCTTGTTGTGCAACTCATCCAAGCGGTTGAGCGAACTCTTCACAAAAAGGCTACCACCCGTCAGGGAGATATTCTGGTTGATTTTCAGAGTAAGGTCGGCACTCAACTGATCTTGCTTCAGAAAGAGAGCCGTACCATCCGACTGGGTTATCTTGTTCACCTCCTTATTGATATAAGGTGAAGATGAGAGGGAAAGCGAAGGCAGATAGTTGGCCTGATGATACCGATAAGCCCAGTAAGCAGACAGAAAGGTATTGCGGGCACTCTGCACCGATGGCGACTGCCGCTGCGCCATCACAATGGTAGCCTTCAGGTCGAGCTGCAAAGTGTCGGCCTGGACATTCATGGCTGCAAGCGCCCATGCTATGAATATATAATTCTTGATCTTCATGATGATTACTTTTGCAAAAACTAACGCAAAAGCCATGCCACAAAGATAAAGATATGATTATCAGGAAGATAAGCAATTCCGGATATTAAAAAGCGTGCGAAACCGCACGAAACGTGTGCGATTTCGCACGGTGCGCACATCCTCAATATGATAGGCATCCATCTCTATCAGGCAGGAAGCACCACACTAAAGGTGGTTTTATCGCCTGGTTTCGAAGAGGCGGTGATGGTTCCACCATGCAGGGTTACTATCTGCTTGCAGATACTCAACCCGATGCCCGAACCGTTCGTCTTGGTAGTAAAGAACGGCACAAAAATGCGCTCCATCACCTCCGGAAGGATTCCCTTACCATTATCAGTAATGGAAATGATGAAATCGCGCTTGTTGCTCGAAAGATGAGTGGTAAGACGGACATAAGGAGCCTCTTCCTTCTCCACAGCTTCCTGCGCATTCTTCAGCAGATTAATCAGCACCTGTTCTATCTGCGAACGATCCATCAGCAACCTCTGGTCTTCGTTTTCTATCTCATAATGGAATATCGAATCCGGATAAAGATGCTGCAAATCAGCCACCAGATCACCAATCCTGACATCCTCAAACTGAGGTTTCGATATGCGTTGCAACTTTCGATAGTTCTCTACAAACTGCAGCAAGCCATTGCTTCTACGATTGATGGCTTGCAATGCCATCAGCAGATCATCATGCTCCAGCGTATCCTGCTCCACTCCTTCACATAGCGTATCAGCCAAAGAGATGATAGGAGTCAGCGAGTTCATGATTTCGTGGGTCAATACCCTCACCAGCTGCTGCTGCGCATCCGTCTCATTCTTCTGAATCACCGGTTGCACATTCTGCAAGGTATAGAGGCGATAGGCAAAGCCTTTATTAAAGAAGTTGACCACGCTCAATACAAAGTCAGCCTTCCCCGCATGCTGATTTCCGGCATCCAAAGCCTTCTTTCCAGCTGCAACCTCGTTGGTCTTGGTCTCCAATTGTACCAGTTTCTGCAATCCCGGCTTCAGCTGCATCATCATTTCCGGAAGCGTCCCATCCAGCACCTGCAAGTCGTGCAAGTGATGAATCGAAAAACCGCAGAGTCCATCCACGGCAGCCCGATTCATCCAATGCACCTTTCCCTGTTCATCCGCCACAATGAGAAAGGCATTGATGGTATCGAGCATCGTTCCGAAATACTGGTATTTCGCTTCCTGTCGCAAAGTGGTTTCCCGAAATTCATTCACCACTTCATTAATCTGCTCTGCAAGATTCCGCTCTTCTCCCCTCAGATGATCCAACGAATACTGAAGCGAGAAGTCACGGGTGCGGATAGCCTCAATCAGTTGGCGCATCCGCTCATTGCTCTTATGATTGAATAAGTTATTGACGATTGACATAGTTTCAAAATTTTCCGAAGCTTTAAACCCCGAGCTTATCGATTTTCCTGTAAAGGGCGAAACGGGTAATACCCAGCAACTCTGCGGCCTGTGTAAGATTTCCATTGCTCAAGGAAATGGCACGTTTGATGGCTTCACGCTCCAAGGTCTGAAGATTGAGCGAATCAACCTTTATGGAACCTGAAGAAGTCCTCGATGCCACCACAGAATCCTCCAATCTGATATCCTCGGCAGCCAGTTCCGTCTTATCCCCCAACACAATCGCCCTCTCAATGCAATGCTGCAACTCTCTTACATTTCCCGGCCAGCTATGTTTCAGAAGTTTCTGCTTGGCAGATGCCCCCAGCCTCACATCGCCCACGCTATATTTCCCCGAATAAATCTTCAGGAAATATTCTGCCAGCAGAACGATATCCTCTCCACGTTCACGCATCGGCGGAAGATGCAGTTCGATGGTATTCAATCGATAAAAGAGGTCCTGCCGGAATGTTCCCTCTCCCACCTTTTCGCGCAGATGGACATTCGTAGCCGCCAGAATCCTCACATCCACATGGCTCACCTTATTGGAACCAATGCGCTGAGTCTCCCGCTTCTCAATCACCGTCAGGAGTTTCTGCTGCATCGGCAGGTTCAGATTTCCAATCTCATCCAGAAAGAGAGTACCGCCATCCGCCGTCTCAATTCGTCCTTCCTTCGCATTCCTGGCATCCGTAAACGCTCCCTTCTCGTATCCGAAAAGTTCGCTTTCGAAAAGATTCTCAGGGATACACCCCAGGTCGATATTCACAAACGGCTTCCTTGCCCTGCCCGAAAGCTGATGCAAGGCATGTGCCACCACATCTTTTCCCGTACCATTCTCTCCAGTAATCAATACGTTGGCATCCGTAGCCGCCACACGCATCATCTGCGCTTTCAGTTCCTTCATGGCAGAGCATTCGCCTATCATTCCCGCAAACACCTCTTCAGAAGATGCAATAAACTTGGAATCTGAACATTGATTCATATTCATATTCAGTTTCTGCTCCGACTCCTTTTCCTGCGAATCCGAAGAATCCAGATTCCTTTCCCTGCTCAATTCCACGGCACTCTTCACCGTATCGAGCAGTTTATTCCTATCCCATGGTTTCGGAATAAAGTCGATAGCTCCCGCCTTGATGGCCCTCACCGCCTTCTCCGTATCCACGTAAGCCGTGATAAACAGCACCACGCTCTTGGGGTTATGCGCCAGAATCTTCTTCAGCCATTCATACCCCTCTTCGCCACTGATGGCATCCCGATGGAAGTTCATATCGAGCATGATGACATCAGGCCTGAACGAATCCATCATTCCGATGATTCGTTCAGGCGTATTGATAACTCTAATACCCTCCACGTATGGTTTCAAAAGCATATTGAGCGACAAGAGAACATCCTCATTGTCATCCACTATCAGTATCTTTCCTTTTTTCTCCATTGCCATCATTTTTAATTATTTTGCCCACAAAGTTACTGCAAAAAAACGAGATAGCTTCGAAAAAAACATCATTTCTTCCAAAATTCTAAACAAAAGCGGTCTCCCAACGGCTATATTCCGATATTTTAAAGAAATAACGAAGAAATTTCCGAAAATATTTGGTGATTTCAAAATTTCGCTTTATCTTTGCACTCTAGTTATCAAGAAATCTCGGGGTTGACTGGATTTGACGGCGAGATGAAATGGTACGTAAGCATGCGGAGGCTCGTTGGCTACCTCCTAAATCCTAGTGAACAAAAAATTAATTGGCGAAAATAACTACGCTCTCGCTGCTTAATCGAAGTACAGTAGATTAGCTTTATTCCGGCACAAGGTGCTGGAACGGGACATCGCTCAACGGATGTAGTTCCGAATCTTGTTGATCAAGCGGTGCAGGCAAATCGGAAATAGTTCATGTACGCCTCGTTGCATGGATGAAATTTTAGAGGATAAGGGTATGATTGGTGGTCCAGGTCTTGTCATACCTCGAAAATTGCAGGCTGGAATAAGCATGTAGAAAGCGTATGGTTTCCTTGTGCGGACGAGGGTTCGATTCCCTCCAGCTCCACCCTATAAGCAAATAAGCAGCTGATTTTTTCAGCTGCTTATTTTGTTTATAATATTCTGCAATCTTTATTTCTGCTTTCACACATTCTCAAACATTCTGATTATCAACAAGTTTAGTGTGAAGGCATTTTTAGGAGAAAAGTATGATAGTATAAACACCTGAAACTGATACTTCCAACAGGGGAAGTTCATATTTCCAACAGGGGAAGCTGATACTATCTACGAGGGTAATTGATGCTACAAATCATTGGCTGACCCGGGTCATCCATATAGACGACCCGGGTCAGCTATATGGATGACTCTAGTCAGCTATAAGAACTACTCAAACCAATCGATAAAAGATAGCATCTTTCCGCCTTTCAGCACCTATCATCTCTCCTCACTCCTCATAACCGTTATTCCCGCTTCACACATCACCCACATTCACCCTTCACAATTCTCCTTTCACACTCAAACAACTAAGAAACAGATAGTTAACATAAAGAGTGAAAGCATTTTGAAATAGAAATACAAACCTGCAGTTTCGTATCTATATTCTTTTGAAGAAGCCTTCATGATCATCATCTGACAAATTTCTTTACGACATTTCCTTTTGCTTTTACGACATCTCAATGGAATATCTAATAATTAACTATATATTACCCAGTAACCATCCTTACGACCTCCAACACGTTTCATTACATGGAAATCGTCTCGAAGGATTCTGATTTCTCTATTAATCTTACTTACTGACATACCTGTCTTTCTCGCTAATTCGGGAATAGTCATCTTGTTGTTATCCAACACAGACGATACAATAACCTTCTGTATATCAGATAGGTTTTTCATGTCACCTTTCATGTCACCTTTCATGTCACCTTTCATGTCACCTTTCAGGATTGGTCCTCCTAGACTATCCGGATTACATGGTATGTCTATCAAGAAAAACGTTCGCTCTTCATCAGTCTCTATCGTAGCACGTGGCGATCCATTTTCACGCAACTTCTGTTGAATGGTAGGAATACCTGTAGCTCGACCCTCTGTCAAGTCTAACTCTTTCAAGAACTCTCCTAAGCGACGGTTGGTGTATCGACGAGAACGAAGCATACGAGCTTCTTTTATAGCCTGCATAGATATTGTGTGATTAGGTCCTCCAAAATTGAGAATACTAATCTTATCTGGTTCGATAGTTATCTCAACTGGTTCTCTTTCGATATAACTGCGATGATAAAGGCTGTTTACGACAGCTTCTTCCAAAGCTTGATAAGGATAATTATATGTAACAACAGAACGTTCTGTATCCTCTGGCTTATGAATTGTCTTCTGAATAATATTTGTCTTGAGATAATTCATCGTATCACGAATCATCTTAGGTACACAACCCCTTATCGGTGCAACCTCTATCATATTATCAGGATCTTGTAATCTCCCCTTAGGGAATATCACGATTTCAACCTGGGTCATTTTGAAGAATTTCTCGGGATGCTCACAGAACATCATTGCAGCAACATTCTTGACCTTGAAGCCTTCTGGTGTAGTTTCCAACAAGTCCATTTGGTCAAGAACTATTTTCAAGTTGTCACCAGTTAAATCTTGGTCAGCCAAGTCGCTACCTACTTCCACTAGGAAATCTCTCAGTAAAGTTGTCGAAATATCTCTTAGACTTATTAGGTCGTTGCCACGGTCATCAAATGGCGTACGATTCGCCAAGTTTATCAACTCGCGTTCATACTCATCTTTCGGCACGATACTACTACTATTATAGCGAATATAATAGTTGAAATCCTTCTGTTTTGCTGTAATACGATCAGGCACCTTATACGGTCGACGTTCTCCTGCCGTTACTTTGATTACAAGAATAGTCTTGCCATCAACCTCTTCTATGAAAAGACGAGGTTGATAGTATGGACGGATAAGATTATTGTAACCAACCATATCCTTCTCTATCTGTTCTATCAAATTAGGATTAACACCTAAAACAGGACGAACAGCATGACCGTGTTCCTCCTTTACACCTACAATGATATACCCACCACCAGTGTCCTCAAAATCATTGGCAAAGGCGCAGATGCTACGATATATTGTATCTGGATTCCAACCTTCCTTATATTCAAGTTGGTTGCTTTCTACTGCACTTCCACTAAGAAGGCTTTCTATATTTATTGGTAATGCCATAATTTATTAATTTTAATGTTGCACAAAAAGTACAATCAACATAACGATAAACATGAATAATTATTTGCTTATAACCTATCCAATGTCATTTTATATAATTGATAGAAGTATGCTACTAATACTCCTACCAAAACCATTAATGTCAAAATATAAACATATTTTTTACTTGTCATATTAATTATACCTTATTATCTAACAATTCCTGTTCCTCATCAATCAAAGGACCGACATGCGACATGAACTCTGCCAATGTTTCTTCATTTGCAAAAGTTTTGGTCGAATAATTCCAATTACCAATAGCTGATAATGTACGACGAGGATGCTTGGCAATAGAACTATGCCAAAAGTCAGCACATGGATACAACCAATTAGTTTGCATTTTGAATCGTTCAAGACGCTTTGCCACTTGCATGGCTAACTCCAAGTTTTTATCTATGATTTCTATTTTGTCGCAGATTTTATTCTTGGCGAATAGCTCATCCAAATGTTTAAGGTCTTGTTCATCCGAATCTGGACCACGATACCCAAAGAAGGTTACCATTTGAGCGTTACGCATGAAGAAGTCTAGGATATGCCATTGAGAATTAATGAATACATCTGACTTGTAATCTATTTCATCAACGGGCATATTCAATGGCGAATCGAACCAACTTGTGCTGGTTACGATTCGTTTGCTCGTATAATGTTTATTGTCATATACTGCTTGGGCATTTCCATGAGGAAATGCCAATATCGGTAGCATCTCCTCAGGAACATACTCACTCATTCTTTGATACGCCTGTATAACCAAATCATCCCAATTGAATGAGATAATTGCATCGTTTGGCGTTAAAGACAATACCAATCTGTCGAGAATAGTAAACCCATCTGGAAGTTCCAAACTCGCATACTTCTTACGAACAAGTGACTCAAACTCATCATATAGAAGTTTATCTTCCTTGTAAAGTTGATTGCACAATGCCTCCACATCGTCTGTTTGAAAATTCTTAGCTTGAACCTTCTTAACAAACGATGTAAAGCACTTATCTTTGAGAAGGTTGTACAATGTGTAACTAAACTCCCCATTTTTGTCTCCATTTGGTATCGTGGCTATTGTTGAGCCAGCCCCCAATATGACTAAATGCTTGAATCCCATAAGCTAATCCTCATTTTTAAAGCGTTCCTCAAAGAATGTCCATGCACGTTGATAGTCGGCTATGCGGTCGCAACGAGTGTAAGGAGCATAGTATGTTACTTGCTCACCACCATAGAGTTCACTCTTTTCAACTGGTACCGTATGTATATAAGATGAAGTTGCTCCTTGATATATATTATCCGATAGCTGTTCTCCACGGATAGTATTCCAAGTAGCTCGATCAACTCCAACCCCTTTCTTACACAAAGAAACCGAATATACAACATTACCTTTTTGATCATACCATGTATCATCTTCATTTTGACGCAATACAGGAAATTGAATATCATAAATGAATTCCAAATCTTCCAAAGAAAGACCAAATGACATCGCAGCCAAGACATCAATCTCTACAAGGGCTTGCCTTCTCTCAAAATGATTACGAAGAGGAGTATCATGATTCCACGATGGAGTCAACTCAGAAAATGGTTTCAAACGAGCGTCCTCTAAACTCCAACTATCTGTTCTGAAGCTTTCGCACCAACAACCACTCCATAAATCGTCGTAGTATTTGTTGAGACAATTCAACATCAAAGTTCTTGAATACATGGCACTCTTAAACTTTTTCTTGATACCAAAAGGAAATGTTGCCAATCTACTCTCTGTAATATTTTGTGTCGCAATGGTTTTCCAATAAAAATCCATCACAATAGAACTACAAAGCGCAGCCATATCCACGGTGTAATTTCGATC
>OGOX01001102.1_pt1 | contig 18405 bp, 13 predicted proteins | sample 1552761 | NCBI WGS metagenome assembly OGOX01 (sample SAMEA2580212, study PRJEB22360) | human gut metagenome | biome: human gut; feature: human-associated habitat; material: faeces | place: Denmark | collected 2008/2010
TATGTCTGCTATGCACCATACTTTTTATGCTCGCAAGCTGATTATTTATATCGTGACGTATCTTCGCCACCTCATAACGCTTTTCCTCTATCTGCTTAAAGTGCTGTTCTTCAAGCTGACGGGCATATTTCAGCGAGCTTACCTCACGTTCAAGCGCTGCCTTTTTCTCAAGATCCGCCATAAAATAAAGATACACTATATCTGCGACAAGAAACGTAAGGAACGAAATTGTCAGCACCAGTGTCGAATTTGCCTGAACCATAGGGTGCTGCTTTGCATCGGCATTGCCTGCGTGATCGTCGACCATACCGACCATTGCAAAGGTCTGTGCCGCAGGAAATAATATCAGACTTAAATTGAGCCTTGAGGACGTACTTTTATTTACTATCCTGTTCCACAGCAGTGCTATGAGATATTTGAACGGTATACAAATCACTGTAAACATAAGCGACGATATCATACGGTTGAACGTATAGACGTCGTTTACATCCTGAAAATCGTTGATACCGATTAATGTAACCGTCATCATTAGCAGCATTTCAAGCGTAATATTTACAAGCATATCAAGGCAGAGAAAGATAAACGGCTTAACGAAATCGGATTCAGACGACAACTTGAACACAACAAACACAAGAATAAACAAAACCGCCGCCTTTATCGGAAAATAAATCTGAAAAAAGGTCGGCGGTACGATTGCAATGCAGGAAACAAGGATAATCAATACCGTAAACAAGACCTTAGAAATCCTGATTTTGAAGCACTGCGAAAATGTCCATCCCGTAATAATGACCTGCGATATTGAAGATACAAGTATCGCCCATGCGTATATATTGTCAACATTAATTATTTTCATATTTTTCCCGTCCGTTTTATTTCTGAAGATGGTTTCTGTATGCTTCTATGAATTCGGTCTTTTTGGAGCGTGACACGGAAATATCCGGCTTTCCTTCTATAAGAATATAATCGCCCGTGAAGCCTTTGATTTTATTGAGATTGACAAAATAGCTCTTGTGACATCTGACAAAAAACGACGGAAGCTGCTCGATAAGGTCGTCCAGCTTTCCCTGTGTTGTATACTTTTTTGTTCGGGTAATGTAATTGAGATTGTGACCGGCAGATTCAATGTACAAAATATCATCCGCTTTCAATGTCACATATTCATACTTGCCGGTTCTGACGGTTACTTCCGCTTTTTTGTTTCTTATAAGCATCTCTGCTTTGGCAAAGACCCTGAGCATAGTTTCCCTGTCGATAGGCTTTTTCAGAAACCCTGCAACATTCTCTTTTTGCATAAAAATATCTTCTATGTATTTTTCGGTATAAGCGGTGACTATCACTATCTGGGTATAACCTGATTTCTTCGTGATACAATCCAGATAATCAAGTCCGTTGCCCTCGCTGCCGAACTCCACATCAAGCATAACAATATCAGCGACATCATCAGAGCCGATATATTCATTCGGATACTGCATAAAAGTGAAATCATTTTCACGAAATACATCTTTGAAATTATCTTTGAAACTGTTCAGGTATTCTTCGTTATCATCTATATAGCAAATTCTCATATTATACACCTCATTTTGTATTATATCATTTTAATCTGTATGATGCAAGTAAAAAAATGTTAATATCTCGCCAAATAGCTACATTCAAAAAGTAAAAATCGAAAGATAGGTGAATAGTAAGTGCCTTACCGCTATAATATGATTAAGTCAGCTTAAACTAACGCTATTCGCCGAATAAAATAAAAGTCTGTCGCTGTATTCATATATGTTTCCATATCAAAATAACACTATGTATATTAATTGCATATTTTTAGAATATTATCAGACGGTTATATCAAATATGCTTGTATGTATACCGTTCGTTATGTTGAAAGATAATTATATGCGTCGGAGTATGGCGAATAAAAAAACAAGCCGTATTTCTACGACTTGTAAAATCTCCGCAGTCAGAAAGATAAGGCGATGGCACTGAGGCTGAATCGTTAAAATGAAAATCGGAGCGTAACGTGATTTTTACTCTGCACTGTGGCAATGATTCCTGTAGTATATCGGTGTAACGCCGTACAGCTTTTTGAATCTGCGGCAGAAATAGCCGATGTTCTCAAATCCTGTTTCATGCGCTATGGTGCAAACGCTGTTTTCGGTATCAACAAGGAGCTTTGACGCACGTTTCAGTCTGTATTCTACAACGTAATTTATCGGCGATGTATGCAGGTATGTCCTGAAAATATTGAGAACACTGCTTTTGCTTATAAGAACTGTTCGGGCAATATCGTCCAGTGTTATCTGACCGCTGTAATTATCGTGAATATACTGCATCATTATCTGAAGCTTAGCCTGCGTCTGTGCGGAATGCACGGACATAGAACCGCAATCTGTTATCAGTATGCTTTCATATAAAAGACGCCATAGTTTCAGCAGCAGCTCTGCTGTTTTCATTTCAAACGCTGTGCCTGAACCCTGCACGGCAAATACCGACCTCATTGTTTCTATAATGCTGTGGTGCGCTGTTTCTTCGGCGGAAAAAATCACACATTCAGTAGTTGATTCGATTATCGGTCTGATGTATCCGCTGTATATAAGACTGCCCTGCGGCGCAAGCAGAACAGGTGAAAAAACAATGTTAGGAATGATGGCGCTGTCCGTGGCTTCAAACCTGTGTATCACCTGAGAGTTTATAAAGATTCCATCGCCGGAGCTGAGAACATACCTGTTTCCGCCCACCAGAAAATCAGCCATGCCCTGCTGTACATAAACAAATTCGACCTCCGGGTGCCAGTGCCAGTCGATACAGTGAAAGTCGAAATCCCGGATGTCCTCATAATAGTAGCAGAAGGGATATTCTTCGCTGCCGTGACTTGCAGTTTCACGCAAGGTTTCATCCGTTATTATCCTGTCCTTTTTGATTTCATCACTCATATTCTCACCTGATTTACGATATTGTGTAATAAAAATGTGATTTTGTGCATTGAAATGTTATGATGTTTGCTATATAATCTGATTATATCAATCGTCAAGGAGTTTGTCAATATGGCTGTGAATTACAGAAAAACACTTATATCCTGCTATCTTGGATTCATCACGCAGGCAATAGCGGCTAATTTCGCCCCGCTTCTATTTCTCACATTTCACAACGGCTATGGTATCCCGCTTGGAAAAATCGCCCTTATCTCGTCGGTATTTTTTGTTACTCAGCTTATCATAGATGTGCTGTGCGCACGTTTCGCCGACAAAATCGGCTATCGGAAATGCGTTATCGGTTCGCAGGCTTTTTCGGCACTGGGACTTATCGGACTTGCCTTTTTGCCTGAACTGCTTCCCGACCCGTTCACAGGAATAATCGTAAGCACAATCATATATGCAATGGGAAGCGGTCTTACCGAGGTGCTTGTAAGTCCGATAGTTGAAGCCTGCCCGTTTGAGCATAAAGAAGCCGCAATGAGTCTGCTGCATTCATTCTACTGCTGGGGTTCGGTCGGAGTCATACTCATTTCAACACTGTTTTTTACTGTTTTCGGCATAGAGAACTGGAAGTGGCTCTCTTGTATCTGGGCGATAATTCCACTTGTGAACATATACAATTTTTCAGTATGTCCCATTGAACATCCTGTCGAGAACGGCAAAGGTATGCGTATCCGTGACCTGCTCAGAGTACCGCTGTTCTGGCTTGCGATACTGCTTATGGTATGTGCGGGAGCCTCGGAGCTTTCAATGGCGCAGTGGGCGTCGGCATTTGCAGAATCCGCTCTCGGACTGACTAAATCAGTCGGAGATATTGCAGGACCGTGTATGTTTGCGGTGACAATGGGCATAAGCCGTACGCTCTACGGGAAGTACGGCGAAAAGCTCGATCTTATGAAATTTATGATAGGTTCGGCAATGCTGTGTCTGATCTGTTATATCACCGCCTCCCTGTCGGGAATACCTGTAATCGGACTTCTCGGCTGCATAATGTGCGGATTCTCGGTAGGTATCATGTGGCCGGGATCTATCAGCATCTGCTCAGGCAAAATATCCACCGGCGGTACTGCAATGTTTGCACTTCTCGCTATGGCAGGCGACCTTGGCGGAGCACTCGGTCCTGCTATTGTAGGAAATATCACCCAGAATGCAGGTAATGATATGCAGAAAGGTATGCTTTCAGGCTGTGCATTTCCCTTGATACTTATGGTATCGCTCCTGCTGCTGAACAGAGCCGGACGTAAAAATAACTGATCGTATCCGGCAGGTTTATGCAAAGCTACAATAGAAAAAAGGCACCATGTATCAAAACGTGATGCCTTTTTGTTTTTCATACGATGCCGGCGGTCAATTTACGGATTTCATAGAACCTGTTCTGCATTTCTGAACTGCGACGGGGTAATACTCTCTAACCTTTTAAAAATCTTGCAAAAATAACTGCTGTCACAGAAGCCTGTTTCTTCAGCTATCTGCTCGACAGTTTTCCGTGTTTCCGCCAGAAGCATTTTGGCTGCTTGTATCTTACGCTTTGTGATGTATTCCATCGGTCGACAGTTCAGGGTCTGTCTGAATAATCTGCACAGATGCTGTGAAGAAACGCCTGCTGCTTTACTTATGGATTCAAGACCTGGCTGTTTCATATAATTCTCGTCAATATAAGCAATTGCCTTCGTTACTGCAGGGGCGATTTGTACACTGCCTTTTCCTTTCGTTGCAAGACGGCTCAATTCAATAAAAAAGCTGTACAGATAGCCCGACGCTCTGAAATTTCCGTCAACCTTGTCAGAGAGAAGTGCCTCGTGCATACATCTGAAACAGTGGTCAAGATATGTAATTTCTTCCTTTGGAAGAGGGAAGATTTTCGGCTTGTCGAAGCCGAGTGCTTTAAGTATATCGGTGCAGGATTTTCCTGACGGTTTTATCCAATGCGTATCCCAGGATTCGTCCGTTGAATAATACTCATGCGGACAGCCGGCAGGAATAAAGAATGCGGTGTACGGATTTATTATATGTTTCTCCCCATTTATTATAAGTACGCCGCTGCCTTTTGTACAATAAAGAGCCTTGGCATAATTGTCACCATTGCCGCAGATTACATGATACTGCCATTCGTTCAGCCCTACGCTCACCAAAAAGACAGGAAGACTGCCTTCTTTACTGATTATCGGATAATCGTAGAATTTCAAAATTAATTCACCGCCTGTGCTAAAATCGTTATATCTTAATAATATCATTCATTGACTTGTTTGTCAATAAGCGTTATAATCTGTTAAAATACAAAGGGGTGATTTTTTGAGAACAGTCAGGGAACTAAACGATTTCTGGAGATTCACAAAGCTTCCGGCAGGAATGAATATATCGAAAGATTATGCTATCTCTCCCGAATATGAAGATACATCATGGCAGCCTGTTGAACTTCCGCATACATACAACTCCGAAGACAGCACAGGCAGAATGACAGCTGCAGACGGTGGGAACTACTACCGTGGAACTGTATGCTACCGCAGAAACCTTGCGCTGAGTTTTGAAGAATGCAGCGGAAAAGAACTCTATCTGGAATTTGAAGGTGCAAATACTGTTGCGGAAGTCTATATCAACGGCAGGTTTGCAGGAGAACACAGCGGAGGGGATTCAGCATTCAGATTTGATATTACGGACTATATATACCCGGACAAAGACAATCTGATAGCTGTTATCGTATCGAATGCTCCCACCGATTATATTGCGCCGATAACCGACAATGGCGATTTCACAAAAATGGGTGGCTTGTACAGGGGTGTAAAGCTTATTGCAGTCGAGCCTGTTCATATTGCTCTGAACGACAGCGGCTCCTGCGGAGTATATATAACCCCACGCAATATTTCAGAAACATCTGCGGATATAGGCATACTTGTCAAGCTGGATAAAGCAGAAACCGCAGAGGCTAAAGCTGTGATATATGATCCGCAGGGAAAGCCTGTAACAGAGTTTTTCGGCAGAGCGGACAAAGACAGGATAACGCTTTCGGGAAAAATCAACTGCCCAAAACTCTGGGACGGAGTAAGCTCTCCCGCTCTTTATCGTGCGGAGATAACCTTATTCTGCAATGGAAAACCCGTCGATAGCATTGAACAGGAATTCGGAATACGCTCGTACCGCATAGATGCCGATAACGGCTTTTTCCTCAACGGCAAGCCATATCCGCTCCATGGGGTGAACTACCACCAGGACAGTTACGAATCCGGCTGGGCAATGACTGGCGCTCAGCGTGAGCGGGATTATCGTATCATTCGTGACATGGGCTGTACCGCTGTAAGAATGGCTCACTACCAGCATTGTGACCACGAATATTCATTATGCGACAGGCTGGGTCTATGCGTATGGACGGAGATAGGCATAATCAATAAAATGTCTGCCGATGAAAGCGATGCTCATGTCCTTTCAGACGGCTTTGGAGATAACGCAAAACAGCAGCTTCGTGAGCTTATAAGGCAGAATTACAATCACCCGTCAGTTATTGTCTGGGGATTGTCCAACGAACTTCACCAGATGACCGATGAAATATTCGGGCTTTACAGCGAGCTTTATGAAATTGCCTGCAAAGAGGACAATACAAGGCTGAAAACCTTTGCAGACAATCAGTTTTACGGCAGATTTCTGGAGCTCCCTGCCGATGTGGTCGGGTATAACCGTTATTTTGGCTGGTATAAGGATGCCGGCAGTGCGGAGAATTTCGGCGAATGGCTTGATCTATACCATAACGAAAAGGAAAAGCGCCCTGTCTGCATTTCCGAATACGGCGGCGGTGGGGCGATTTCGCAGCACAAGGACAATGTGAATTGGGAAAGCGACATAGACCCTGTCGGAGTACGGCATTATGAGAACTATCAGTCGCAGCTGCATGAGATATTGTGGAAACAATTCTCGGTCAGAAAGTACCTGTGGGCTGAATTTATATGGTGTATGTTCGATTTTGCGTCCTACGGGCGAACAGAGGGAGATACAAAGTCGCAAAACGACAAAGGACTTTGCACAAGGGAGCGTATTCCCAAGGACGTATATTTCTTTTACAGGTCCGTATGGAGCAGCGAAAAAACCGTTTATATAACTGAACGCAGGCATGAATTCAGGGCTTGTGATGTGCCTTTTGTAAAGGTATATTCAAATGCGGACGCAGTGGAGCTTTGTATAAATGATGTTTCGTACGGCAGAATATCCCGATGCGAACTTCCCGATGACGAGAACACTGTTTTCGTGTGGAAAAATACAAAGATAAAACCCGACACAAAGAACAATATATGTGCGAAAGCATATTTCAGCGATGGAACATCAAGAACCGACTATGCATTCTGGACAGGTAAATAAACGTGTCTGTATATTTTTATTTATCATAATAGAGGTCAATTATGAACGTTGTTATTCTGATGCTCGCTGTAACAACCTGCTATACAATATGCTCGCTGAATGATAAATACGCCGCTGCCAAAGCCAACTTCTCCGGCGATGAATTTACATTTCTTATGTGTTCGTCGATGTCGGTTTTCCTTGCTTTAAGCCTGCCTTTCCAGAATTTAAGTTTCAGCTTGACTTGGCAATCGTTTTTATCGATATTGCTGGTTGTGGTGTGCAAAATGCTTGAATTCCAGATGAGCGCACGGGTGCTGAAACAGCTTTCTGCTTTTGAGCTGAAAGCGTGGCTCGGGATAACCCTGTTTGCGTCTTATTTCACTGATATTCTTTTCGGGTCTGAACTCAATATTATCAAACTGATTTGTATATTTGCAACAGCCGCAGGCCTTGTATTTATTGCAAGGTCATCCAAAGGCGGCGTAAACTATAAACAGATAATTCTGCCATTGGTACTGTATCTTGTTTCAAAATATGGGTATGGGCTTATTATAAGGAGTTTCTCTCCGTATGCTTCATCAACAATGCAGCTTCTTCCGGCTATGGTGATAATTTCGCTGATAATGCTGCCGAGAGTTCATATCAGGGAGCTTATTAAGAATAATCGAAGCGGCGTTGTTAAGGTAGTGCTTGCCAGAATTCCCAATACGCTCGGAATGCTGCTTGAAAATGCGGTTATATCTATAAGCCTTGCAAATTACTCATTCATTCAGCCGATGATCCTTGTAACGCTTTTTGTGATAGGTCTGATCCGCAGAGAAAAGCGTTCACGGCTCAATTTAATCGGAAGTATTATCTGCATTGTGGGTATAGTGGCTTTTCAGTTGGTGTAAATCTTAAACATTCTGCATCAAACTTACTTCTGAAAAGCTTTGATACTTATCACTCCAACTTTATATATTCTTAGTGGCTAAATTTCACAGTTCTGAATCACAGATTGAATTTTTCTATATACAGATGTTGCTGTAATGGGTTAAAAGTAGATTTTTATGGAGGCGGCACTAAGATTAGAACAGTAAAATAACAGAGCCGCAGGACTGCTCAACTTTTAATGAGCAAGCCTTGCGGCTTATTGCTAATTTATGAATAATTAAAAAGTGTACACCCCTTTGCCGACGTTTGATTTGTGCCTTCGATCTGACGGAATTGTCCTTGCTCTGAGATGGACGACGATTCAATTTATATTGCGTCCGAGTTGCGTTTGCGTTCCTTGTTTTTTGTGGAAGTCGGTGCTGCTATTATCGTTGAATCTACTATCGTTCCCTTTTTTTATGATCAGTCCTTTTGCTGTGAGTTGCACTACCATCTGTGAAAAAAGCTTTTCCTGCAGCTCGTTTTTTGAGATGGCAGTCTTTTTTTACAGCGCCTCGGTCTGTCGTTTATTGATCATCACAATATTCTTGCCGTCACTGCAGTATCTTTTTTCTGTATTCTGCCGGAGAAAATCCGGTCACCTGCCTGAACTGCCGTGAGAAGAATTTTTCATCATCGTAACCGCAGCTTACTGCTGTCGCATAAATGCTCATGGCGGTAGAATACAGTAAATAGCAGGCTTTCATTACCCTTGAATTTATGCAGTCGCGGTTGTAACTTACATCAAAGCACTGCCGGTAAATCAAGCGGAAATGCCCCTCGCTGACGCACATTTTTCTGCTGACTTCCGAAAGCTTAGGCATCTTATTAGGCATTGAAATTATCCTGTCCCTTATGTCGGCAAGCTCGTTATAATGCGGAAGTTTTCTTCGTTCGCTTATCAGACCGACATCGTGCTCTGCATTCAGCAATACGGCTGAGCGCAGTTCTCCGACCAGCGTGTTATCGGAACTGTGGTATGTGATAATAACCTGCCGTTCATCGTGCCGTGAATAAACCTCGTTGTGGAGCGATATTTTCAGTTTCTCAGGAAACATTCCGTTTTCCCTTTTGAACAGGATAAGAAATGTGTTGTCATCGGTCCGGCAGCATATTTCATGCTTAGCGCATACACGTTTTATTGCTGACGCTGTTTCTGCGATTATATCGCTGCGGTGGTTTTCGCCAAACAGGTATTCTCCGCCGTCCGGGAAACTAAGCCTTACCGCCTGAATGCAGAAGTTATGCCCGGCTTCCTCCACAATGCTTTCAAATTCACGAAGATTGTAGAACCCCGTCAGCGAATCATACAGTGCGAATTGCCTCTGGCATTGCGTGAGATAGTGGATATCATTCTTCATTCGCAGAAATTCCAGCGTATCCGCAACAGTCTTGTTCCAGTCGCGGAAGCTGAAGTCATAGCTCGCCGGGCGGTTGTATTCCAGCACCGTATACCCGTAAAGCCTTGTCTGAAAGCACACGGGATTCACATAGAAAATCGCAGGGGAATCGTGCTCCGTAATGAACGGCACTGGAGTTTCGCCACTGCTGAACTTTATCGGAGGTTCTGAATACTCGTTACCTATCGCACAGCACAGGAACTCACCACCGTTGAAACGTTCACTGTTCCATGCGCTGTCAAGGCACAGAAACAGCCTGTCAGCGCCGTGCAGCAGGTAGAAAAACTCGCTTACCGCTCCGGTGTATTCCTCAAGAGTACGCGATGTGGTGAGCCTGCCGGAAAACTGTGCCACGGTGCTCATAATGGTGTGATACTGGTCTATCTTTTCCGCAACAAGCTCATCTAAAAGATGCAAACGGCAGACGCCGCAGGAGCAGGTGTTTCCGCTTACGAACCTGTCGGAATTGTCTTGAATAGGACTGCCGCCGAGAATAGCATCCACAGCGTCCCGTCCCATTTTACGGCGGTTTCTGCGGTAAGTCGTCAGCAGCGGATAGTGATATATCCTTCCTGCGGTATGGTCGCCACCGGTCAGGTCGTAGCCCGTTACTGTCAGCTCACCGGGAATATCCACTCCTGCCTCCGAAAGAACATCACACAGCCCGAACGCCATGAAATCGTTGGTGCATATCACCGCCTGAGGTCGCGGAATTTCACCGCTGAGATACCGCCGGGCAAGTTCCTCGCCTGAATCGTTCCAGAAGTTCCCGTAATACACTCTGATATTATCAAAGCTTATTCCGTGCTTTACGAATGCGCGCTTGCAGCCGTTCAGACGCTTTTGCGAAGAGGCGTTGTCCCTGCTTCCCGTCAGTATGTCGATGTCCGTGAAACCGTGAACCGTTATCAGATGTTCCGTCATTTTCTCCAGGTCGGTTTCATCGTCGGAATAAACGCTCTTAAATCCATCCAACTCCCCGTCAATAACAATGGCGGGGATTTTTGCAGCTCTTATTTTATCGATTGTATCGTTGATTATTTTTATATCCCGGAATGCCTCGGCTGTGACAATAACGCCGTCAAATAAATCCGGCTCAATCAGAGAGTAAATTATGTTCTCATAATTCAGCAGATTATCGTCCTGCCAGTGGTTGTATATGTTTGAGTAAACCACAACATCGGTGTCTTTCCGGAATGCGGCTTCGGATATTCCATATAGTATATCGCGCTGCTCGGACGCGTCGGCTCTTGCGGTAATGACCGCTATTCTTCTGCGCATAATATCACCCCGTTTACAGTATAGCTTAATTCCGCACTAAAGTCAAGAGCAAAAGTGCATATTATGACTAAAAGGTGGATTAAACGAATATACGCTGTTGAATTTCTACATTGCAATGTGTATAATAAAATTAAAGCAATACCGTGCAAAGATTGTGCGTGTATTGTGCAATATGACGAAAAAATGTAAGCAAGATGCGTACAAAATCCAATAAATGATTTTTGCGCGGTGTTGCACAAAAAAACAATGAGGTGATGCTAATGAAAATAAGCGAAAATTGCTACAAGCTGGAAAATACGGCTAATCCAATTTCGCCGAATGTATTCTGCGCCGACCCGACAGGCGTTGAGTACAACGGCAGACTTTATATTTACGGCACTAACGACCATCAGGAATACGAGGCAGTCGGCGATGACGGAAAAAACGGCTATGCTCACATAAAATCCATCGTTATGCTGTCAACTGACGATATGGTGAACTGGGAATACCATGGCTTCATAGACGTCGCAAAAATAGCACCTTGGATAGTGAATTCATGGGCGCCGTCCGTAACTTCCAGAGTTGAGGCTGACGGAAAAACTCATTTTTACCTTTACTTTTCGAACAGCGGCTGCGGTGTAGGAGTGCTTACGGCGGAACACCCTCTCGGACCGTGGAGCGACCCTCTCGGAAAGCCGCTAATCTATCAGAATATGCCGGGGCTTGAAAACTGTCCTGCGCCCTTTGACCCGGGAGTATGCATCGACGAAAACGGCACAGGCTGGCTTGCGTTCGGCGGAGGTACCCCACCTGACGGTAATACGCTGCACACAAATGTACCTAAGATAGTGCGGTTGGGAAAGGATATGCTTTCGTTTGACAGCGATTTTGTTCCGATAGACGCTCCGTATTTCTTCGAGGCAAGCGAGCTGAACTACGAAAACGGAACTTTTATCTACACATACAGCACGGACTGGCAGTCAAGAGAAAACTGGAACAGAACGGACATTCCGGCGCCGGGAACATGCAGCATGGGCTGTATGACGAGCAAAACTCCCCTTGACCCGGAAAGCTGGCAGTTCAAGGGCGGATTCTTCCTAAACGCCGGTGATTCCGGAATGGACTGGTGCAACAATCACACCCACCTTATCGAATATAAGGGAACAAAGTACATTCTTCACCACACACTTCACATTCAGGAGCGCACGAAAACAAAGGGAGGATTCCGCTGTATGTGCGTGGATCTACTGCCTTACACGGATACGGAATTCCCCGTTACAAAGGCAACACGCGAAGGCGTTACGCAGACTCAGCCGCTCGACCCGTATAAAGCTCACAGCGGTGCGGAGATGTTCACCTGCGCAGATATGTGGTACGAACAGATATCCACCGGCAAAATGGCTGTGAAGTCGCTGTCAGAGGGTGCATGGACTTACATAAAGGGCGTGGATTTCGGCAAGGGCACAGAAAAGCTGCTCGTTACCGCAAAGGGCACGGGCGTTATCGAGATTCGTCTTGATGACAGAAATGCCGAACCGTTGGGAGTGATCAAACTCGCAAATGATGGATTTGATAAAATTCCTGTGGTTCTTCCCACAAAAATAACAGGAATTCACAATGTATATTTTGCATTTTCAAGCAAGGACATCTGCCTTGAAAGATGGCAGGCTGAATGAAAGGAGTAACTATGAACAAGAAGATAACGGCTTTGATTTGTACAGCTGCTATGCTACTTGTTTCCGGCTGTTCCGAGCAGAACGGCTCGAATGATTCACCTGTGCAGACAGAAAGCTCTGCCGACAGCGTAGACAGTGTGAGCAAAGCGGAAACAAGCGACAAACCTGACAACGCAACAATAATCGACAGCCTTAACAACGGAATAATAATCGACGAGGTAAGCGGAAATGTCTACAAAAACGAGCGTAACGCCAATCCCATTTCGCCGAGTATATTCTGCGCAGACCCCACCGCGGTGGAATATGACGGAAGGCTTTACGTTTACGGCACGAACGACCAACAGCAGTCGGAAGAGGGAACAAAGAACGACTACGCCCATATCAAATCGCTTGTGGTATTTTCCACCGATGATATGGTGAACTGGATATACCATGGCAGGATAGAAGTCGACAAAATAGCGCCGTGGATATCAAATTCATGGGCACCGTCAATTGCTTCCCGCGTTGAGGAAGACGGTCTTACGCACTTCTATCTGTACTTCTCCAACGGCGGCGGCGGTGTGGGAGTTATTACCTCCACCGACCCGGTAGGTCCGTGGTCTGACCCTCTCGGCGAACCGCTGGTTTATCAGAATATGCCGGGGCTTGAGAATTGCCCTGCGCCGTTCGATCCGGGCGTCTGCATTGATGAAAACGGCACAGGCTGGCTTACTTTTGGCGGCGGAAATGCTGCAGACGGCGGTGTTGTACATACCAATGTGCCTAAGGTAGCACGTCTGGGTGCGGATATGCTTTCGTTTGACAGCGAGTTCGTTTCTATTGACGCCCCGTATTTCTTGGAGGCAAGCGAGCTGAATTACATCGACGGCACCTATTATTACACCTACTGCAACGACTGGCAGAACCGCAACAAGTGGGACCGCAAGGACATTCCTGAGCCGCCTACATGCAGTATGGCATACATGACCACAAAAACTCCCCTTGACGCAGACAGCTGGGAATACAGGGGTGCATATTTCTACAATTCCGGTCAGAATGCCAACGGCGAATCCGGAATGCGCTGGGGCAACAATCACACGCATTTCTGCGAGTTTAAGGGAACGAACTACATTGTCCACCACACGCTCCTTCTTGAAGAACTGACAGGCGGCACAGCAGGTTACCGCAGCATTATGGTTGATTATCTTCCGATGAATGCGGCTGACGGAGAGATCCCGATAACTGCCGCAACGCGTCAGGGCGTATCTCAGATAAAGCTTCTTGACCCCTACGCTGAAAACAGCGGCGCAGTTATGTTTACGTCTGCCGATATAGGGTACACAGATGGTAACGACCCTGCCGCAAAGAGCAAGGCAAACGGCGCATGGACCTATATAAGAGGTGCGGATTTCGGTTATGGTGCTTCCGCTTTCACCGCTGATGTTAAAGGCAAGGGCAGAATCGAGGTTCGCCTTGACAGCATTTCCGGCAAGGCAGTATCTTACATTGAATTTGACAACGCTGATTATGCTAAGGTTCGTTCTACTGAATTCAGTAAGTTTGACGGCAGAAATCACAATATCTATCTGGTATTTTCCGGTGCGGATATTGAACTGAGATCGTGGCAGTTCACAAAGGGCAACGAGGAACTCCGTCCCGAGGAGAACATCTCAGATACCGAGATAAAGTACGAAACTCTTATACTTACCGGTCAGGCTGCAAATCCCGGTCCAAGTCCGTCGGCATATCTCGAAATGACCGGTGACGGTGAGTATTCCGTGAAGTCCACCTCATTTGAAAAAGAGAGCGAGTTGCTTAACTTCGGTTTCATCAACGTTGACCCGGACGCAAAATACAAAGTGCTTGTCAAGTCCGTAGGTCTTGAAACGGAAAACGGTATCGTTGAAGTCCCTGTAAACGCAGAGCTTGACCCGACAAGCAGCTCCGCAAATGGACTTGCTAACGGCTGGATGGGCGCTGAGATAGGTTCTGTGGTTTACGGCACCAAGGAATGCGGAATAGTTGCCGCAAAAACCACTGTCGATTGGATAGGCTACCGTTTTGCGCTCATAAAAAACGGTGAGGAAATTCCCTTTACATCAATAACCTACAATCTTGAAATAAGTGGGCTTATCCTTGATTAAGGTGAGAAAATCATAATTTGGGAGGATCTTCAATGAACCGTGTTTCTGCTATTAAAATTATAGGAAGCATAGGATTGGTTATTTCAATGTTATTGAACGGATGTACCACAAATAGTATTACTGATGACAATGTGTCCGGAAACGACCTTACCGCAACGGAGGTTATCCGGCTCATGGGCAACGGAATAAACCTCGGCAACACGCTGGAGGCATACAATCACAAAAGCTATGTGGAGTTAGGGGTAGATCCCACTTCCTTTGAAACGCTATGGGGACAGCCTGTCACCACAAGGGATATGATAGACGATATGAAAGCTATGGGCTTCGATACTCTCCGCATTCCTGTGGCATGGACCAATGGCATAAATTACGAGAGCGGAGATTACACCATTGACGAGCGGCTCATGAACCGTGTCGATGAGGTAGTCAATTATGCTCTTGACGCTGATATGTATGTTATACTGAATGAACACTGGGACGGAAGCTGGTGGGGAATGTTCGGCTCCGCCGACGAGGCAGTTCGTGAAAAAGGAATGGCACTTTATAAGTCCATGTGGACGCAGATAAGCGAGCATTTTTCCGATTATTCCTACAAGCTGATATTTGAATCTGCAAATGAGGAACTTTGTCACAGACTCAACGATAGCGACGTCACCGGAACAGACGGAGTTCTCAGCGAGGACGAATGCTACGAAACAACGAACAGAATTAACAGCGAATTTGTTAAGCTGGTACGTTCGACCGGCGGCAAAAATGCAGACAGATTCCTGCTTATCGCAGGGTACAACACCGACTTCAGAAAAACATGCGATGACAGATACCAAATGCCGGAGGACACTGCAAAGGACAAGCTTCTGCTTTCAGTACATTATTACACGCCGTGGGACTATTGCAGTGACGGCAATGCAAAACGGTGGGGAACTCCCGGCGATTACGAGGAGCAGAATTCCCTTTTTCAGATGCTGACTAAATTCACAGACCGGGGATACGGCGTGGTTATAGGCGAATATGCCGTTATGGGTGCGGCGAATAAACCCAATAGGGATAAGTTTTACGCCAATCTTCTGGATAACTGCGACCTGTATAATTACTGCCCCGTCCTCTGGGACTGCAGCGATTTTTACGAAAGGGCGCTCAGAAAAACTACCGATGAAAACATAGCAAGGATGTACAGCGACAGACGCGCTTCGAACGAAGAAGGCAAGGATTATTCCGAGATCCAGTCTGCCGCAAGGGAGAGAATGGACAAGTCAACAAAGGCGGCTGAAGACGAATTTATGGCGGGCGTATCCATTCCGGCTTCTGATGATACCGCAGTGGCATGGATAATGTACCAGAGTCTTGATTCTTCAGTTCAGTACTGTGTCGGCAACAAGTACGACCCGACGGAAATGACCTTGGGTATCGTTGCAAACAATGCTGTGATAACCGGTGAGGGAACCTACACCGTCAGTCTGGATTTCTCAAATTGCGGTATTCCAAAGGGAGTGCTTTTCTCGGCTCTCGGAATTTACAACGGCGAGAAGTTCTTCCCGGATTATACTATCTCTATTGATGAGGTTAAGGTAAACGGCGAAGTCCGTGAGCTATCCGGCAAGGAATATACTTGTTCCGACGACGGTAACTGCACGAGAGTAAACCTCTATAACGAGTGGGTAACATCTATCCCTGATGACAGCAGATGTGCCGATGGCGACAAATCCGGTCTGTCCGCGACTGTTCTTTCCGTCAAAGACAATGAGATACTTTCGACGCTGGAAATAACATTCACTTATTCAGCGCCATAAATCAGATTACCTGTGATATTCAAAATCAAAACCGACGGATTCCACCAGCACAGTGATCCGTCGGTTTATGTGTAAAGGCATTGGAGGAACCATTATGAATTATACAAAATCAGTTGAAAAATGGGGCGTTTTCGAGTTTAGCTCCGAGGGAACCACCGCTGGCAACCCATTCCTGGAACGCAGTATCACTGCGCTATTTGAAAGCGATTCCGAGCGCAAAACCGTAAATGGTTTTTACGATGGGAACGGAATATACAAAGTAAGATTCATGCCATCGTTTGAGGAAGAATACCATTTTACGGTCTGCGGAAATTTTTCTGACAGTAAATACGAAGGAACTTTTTCTGTCACGCCGCCGTCGGAAAATAATCACGGCTGCGTAAAGGTACATAACAAATATCATTTTCAGTATTCCGACGGAACACCATATTATCCTGTCGGCACGACCTGTTATGTATGGAATCTGCAAAGCGATGACCTTATCGCACAAACTCTTGAAACTCTGAGAAATTCCCCGTTCAACAAGATACGTTTCTGCATATTTCCTAAAAGCTACTGCTACAATTCACGTGAGCCGCGCTCCTATCCATACGAAGGTACTCCGGTTGACGGAAGTGCTATCACAGAGGACAATGTGTGGGGCTACACTCCGGATTCCAAGGGCAACAACTGGGATTTTGAGAGGTTTAACCCCAAGCATTTTCAGCATATTGAATACTGTATCACCGAGCTTCAAAAGCTGGGTATTGAGGCAGATATTATCCTCTTTCACCCGTATGACCGCTGGGGCTTTTCAACAATGACACCGGAGCAAAACGAACTTTATCTGAAATACACAGCGGCAAGGTTTTCGGCTTTCAGAAATGTATGGTGGGCATTTGCTAATGAATATGACCTGATAAAAAACAAGAGCATTGAGGACTGGGAACGATATGCGCAGATAATCGTAGAAAGCGACCCGTATGATCACCTGCGATCAATACATAACGGTAATCAGTTTTACGATCATACAAAGTCATGGATAACGCACTGCAGCATTCAGCGTTCTCCGGAGGGAACATCCGAGTGGAGAAAAAGCTATGGCAAACCGATAGTAATTGACGAAATGCTGTACGAGGGAAATATCCAGTATGCGTGGGGCAATATTTCGCCGCAAGAGCTTATTCGGAGGTTCTGGGAAGCACTTTGCCGCGGCGGCTACGGTGGTCATGGCGAAACCTACATAGACGATAAGGCGGTATGGTGGTCTCATGGCGGAGAGCTTAAAGGTGACAGCCCGGAAAGAATAGCTTTTATGCGAAAAATACTTGAGGAAGCTCCGGACGGCGGATTGCGACCCAAAAACATGGAATGGGACGAGCTATGTGTGGTTCCGGAAGATGAAAATCTAGCTGATGAAACCGGTTATCACCTGTTTTATCACGGGATTTCGCGTCCGGGATTCAGATATTATCATATTGACGATAATAATATATACACCGTCGACATTATAGACACATGGAACATGACGGTTGAGAATGTCGGAAGTTTTAAGGGACGTTTCAGAATTGATTTACCCACAAGAGAGTATCTTGCGGTTAGAATTAAGAAAGCTGAGGATGGGATAGAATAATATTCGCCCAGAGAGGTGACCTATTATTCTACAATTCTGGCGTGTTCAAACTTGGGTAAAGCTGTAGCTTGCAGACGGGACATAAATTTAAGCCCACTCGGTGAACTTCAGTATGAAAACGATCTGTACGCCGACAGCATATATCAAAGACTGATGGACGGGCTTCAAAACAGTGAATGCGAATATGGATATACCACCTAAAAAAGTGGACATATCTACATACCAATCGTTAAAAGGTTTAGCCGTAGGAAATCAAACTGGCTCTGCGGTGACAGTTTTTCTGTCACCGCAGAGCCTTCTTTCGTTAAATTGTATCGATAAATCCCATTAAATATAGACTTTC
>OGOX01001103.1_pt1 | contig 18385 bp, 19 predicted proteins | sample 1552761 | NCBI WGS metagenome assembly OGOX01 (sample SAMEA2580212, study PRJEB22360) | human gut metagenome | biome: human gut; feature: human-associated habitat; material: faeces | place: Denmark | collected 2008/2010
TCAAGAAAGCAAGCCAGCAGGCGCTTACTCAGGCTCGTGCCTCTGTTGGTGCAAAGCGAGAGACCATCAAGATTACAGATCGTGAATGGGAAGCAATTCAAGCTGGCGCTATTAGCGAGAATAAGCTTACCCAAATCATCGACAATGTGGACATTGACAGTCTTAGACAGCGTGCAACACCGAGAGCGACAACAACTCTCAGCACTGCAAAGCAGAATAAGATCGCTTCGATGAATGCTTCTGGTTACAGCACATCGGAAATTGCTGAAGCTCTTGGCATTTCTACGAGCACAGTGTCCAATTACTTGAATTGAAAGGAGTGACTGGTATGAATGGTTCTTGTGCCCTTACCACATTTGACAACCCTTACAATCCATTTGAACAGTTCTCCGATTGGTTCCTGTTTGATGTAGAAAAGGGTTACAACACTTGCGCTTATCTCGATCGAATTGCTCACACTTCTGACCAATTCTCTGAAGAAGAGAACAATCAAGAGATTGAAAGAGCGATTGACGAGATCATTCGTTACGACTTCATGAACATTTACAAGAAAGTTAAGAGAACGAAAACAACAAAAGCAGATAAGACTTGAACTATAGGTTGAGGTCTAATACTCTTTGAATAAAATTTTTGTTTTCTTTTCTGAAAATATTTGAACTTGAAGTCAGCATAAACAAATTATCACTTGATCTGCACTACTGCCGCTGGGCTTAAAGGCATGGGGAGGGGGTCTCCAAAATCGCACCCCCTACCTCATCGCGGCGGTCTTAAAAAAATCTCCGGAGGGATATTTTGGGAATGGGGGTTACCCCCTCGGGTGCAGTATTTGAACGAGCTTACAGGGTTGAAGCATTTTCCATAAAGTGTGAACATCTCCTTTCATGTTTCTTTTCTCCTTTCGGTGATTGGTGGAAATTCAGCTCTGTAAGTTCTTTCAAATACTGCACCTATTCTCATCTAAAAGAGTATCAGTTTGGACAGAAAGTGCAGCACAAGTATGCGGATGTGGCGGAACTGGCAGACGTAATAGACTCAGAATTTATTGGAGGTAACTCCGTACAGGTTCAACTCCTGTTATCCGCACCAAATTTTTAAGAGAGGAGGCAGTGCTAATGCCCAAAGGTAATGCTGACGCTATGGCTGCAAAGCTGAAAGCTGCTGGTTTTGACACCTATATAACAACCAAAAGCGGGACGGCAGTATCTGCATCTTCTGCGAAGAAAAGCACTGACCAGATCGCCCGTGAAGTAATTCAGGGTCTGTGGGGTAACGGTATGGACGGGACTAATCGTCTGAAGGCAGCTGGTTACGATCCTTCCGTAATACAGAATCGGGTTAATCAGCTTCTTAAATAAGGAGGTCCGTGAATGATAAGGTTCAGTCACAAGGGAGACTTCTCTAAGGTTACACGCTTTTTGGAGAAGGCAAAAGAAGTGGTCCGTCTCGGAGACCTCGACAAGTATGGCCGAGAAGGGGTCGCTGCTCTTGCGTCTGCAACGCCTGTCGATTCCGGTTTGACCGCCAGTTCATGGTATTACGAGATCGTAAACCGAAATGGATCTGCAAAGATCACCTTTTACAACTCAAATATTCAAAATGGGGTTCCGATAGCGATCATTCTGCAATATGGTCATGGAACTCGCAACGGAGGCTGGGTACAGGGTCGAGACTACATCAATCCTGCTATCCAGCCTATTTTTGACAAAATCGCAAATGAAGCATGGAAGGAGGTTACGAAGCTATGAGTAAAACTATCGACGAAAGAGTCGTAGAAATGCGGTTTGATAATAAGCAGTTTGAGAACAATGTTCAAACCAGTTTGTCTACCATTGAAAAATTAAAGAAAAGTTTGGATATGGACGGCGCTACAAAAGGTCTTGAAAGCATTGACAGCGCTGCTAAGAAAGTCGATATGTCGGGGCTTGGCTCTGCGGTTGAAACGGTAAAGACTCGATTCTCGGCTTTGGAAATCATGGCCGTAACCGCCCTTGCAAACATCACCAACTCAGTTGTAAACACCGGTAAACAGATGCTCCGTTCCTTGACAATCGAACCCATTAGTCAGGGCTTTGAGGAATACGAGCTGAAGATGGGGTCAATTCAGACCATCATGATGAGCACCGGCGCCTCTCTTGAAGAAGTTAATAAGTATCTTCAGGAATTGAACACTTACTCGGATAAGACCATTTACTCCTTCCAGGATATGACTTCCAACATCGGTAAATTTACCAATGCTGGTGTCGGTCTTGAGGATGCAGTAATGGCTATTCAGGGTGTGTCGAATGTTGCCGCTGTGTCCGGCGCCAATGCAAATGAGGCATCCCGTGCCATGTATAACTTTGCGCAGGCACTGTCTGCCGGTTATGTCAAGCTGATTGACTGGAAGTCAATTGAGAATGCTAATATGGCGACCGTTGAATTTAAGACTCAGCTTCTTGAGTCGGCTGTTGCCTGTGGCACCTTGACTAAAACTGCCGACGGCATGTATAAAACGGTTAAGGGTAATGTCATCGATGCTACACATGGCTTCAATGATTCTTTGCAGGATCAGTGGATGACCACGGAAGCTCTGGTCGGTACTCTTCGCAATTATGCGGATGAAACGACTGAAATCGGTGCTAAAGCATTTGCGGCTGCACAGGATGTTAAGACATTCACTCAGTTGATAGATACTCTCAAGGAAGCCGTAGGCTCCGGATGGGCAAATACATGGGAAATCCTGTTTGGTGATTTTGAGGAAGCCAAAGAACTTTGGACTGGACTCAGCCAGGTTATCGGTGGATTTATCGATGCCCAAGCAGATGCTCGCAATGAGATGTTGCAAGGGTGGAAAGATCTTGGCGGAAGAACCAAACTGATTGAGGCACTTAAAAATGCTTTTGAAGGCGTTCAGAGTGTTATCAAACCGATCTATGAGGCATTCCGTGAGATATTTCCTCCCACCACAGCCCAGCAGCTTTATGATATTACTGAGAATTTGCGAAAATTCACAGCAAATTTGAAGCTCAGTGATACAGCTTCAGCTAATCTAAAATCCACTTTCAAAGGCTTGTTTGCGATCTTGGACATCGTTAAACAAGCCTTTTCTGCTATATTTACGGCAATTAAACCGTTGTTTGGCGGGTTTGGGACACTCGGAGATGGAATTCTTGGTTTCACTGGTGGGATTGGCGATGCTATTGTTGCGTTTGATGAGTTTATCAAAACCAGCGGAGCATTCCAGAAAGTTGGTGAGGGTATCGCTACGGTCATACAGACAATTATGACAGCTTTATCCACACTGAAGAACAAGATCAAAGAGAAATTCGAATCTGCCAATTTTGAAGTGTTTCATTCTCTGCTTGAGCGAATTCATGAGAGAATGGCGCAGGTCGGAGAAGCAGCCGGTGAGATGAAATCCGGCGTTATCGTCGCCTTTGAGGTCATTGGCGAAACTCTAGCTAATTGCCAGTTTGTTCAGCTTCTCTCTGCCGTATGGAATGCTGTTAAGACAATCGGAAGTGGTATCGTTAAAATCCTTGGCGAACTCGGCAGTTCCTTAGCAAAGAATCTTGGTGAAGCCAATTTCAGCGGAATCATCGATCTGCTGAATGGTATCTCGTTCGGTGCTATTGCTGTCGGCATCACGAAGTTTGTCGGTACATTCCGAAAAGCTATTGAAGATATCGGCAGTTTCAAGGAATCCTTTATCGGAATTCTTGACAGTGTTCGAGGATGCTTTGAAGCTTACCAGAATCAGTTGCAGGCAGGTACATTGCTGAAAATTGCATCAGCTATTGCCATTCTCACAGCATCCTTAATTGCACTCAGTCTTGTAGACAGCGAAAAGCTGAATGTGGCTCTTGGAGCAATCACTGTGTTGTTTGCCGATCTTCTCGCTTCTATGGCAGTGTTTAACAAGATCAGTGGTCAGGTAACTGGTGTGGTGAAGAGTGTAACGGCTATGCTCGGTATTGCTACGGCGGTGCTTATTTTGGCGAGTGCACTTAAAAAGATCGCAGATCTGGACGCAAAACAGCTTACCACCGGCCTCATTGGTGTTGCGGGTTTGACCACTATGATGGTTGCCGCGGCCAAAGCTATGAGTTCCAACAGTAAAGCTATTATCAAGGGTGCTACTCAAATGGTGATCTTTGCAGCCGCAATCAAGATTCTTGCTTCTGTTTGCGAGCAACTTGCTAAATTGGACTGGAACCAGCTTGCGAAAGGTCTTGTCGGCGTTGGTGTGTTGCTTGCCGAGGTTTCTCTGTTCCTGAGAACCGCAAAATTCAGCGGCAAATCCATTACTACGGCTACAGGCATCGTGATTCTTTCGGCAGCAATCAAGGTGTTGGCATCTGCCTGCAAAGATTTCGGCGAAATGAAATGGGAAGACATCGGTAAGGGGCTTGCCTCCATTGCCGTCCTTCTTGCCGAGATCACTGCATTCACAAAACTTACCGGAAATGCTCAAAATGTCATTTCTACTGGTGTGGCGTTAATTGCCATTGCCGCCGCTATGAAAATCCTTGCCTCTGCGGTTAAGGACTTCTCAACCATGCAGTGGGATGAGATTGCTCGTGGTCTGACTGCTATGGCTGGCGCACTTGCTGCGATCACTGTAGCGGTTAAATTCATGCCGAATAATATGGCTGGCATCGGCGCCGGTTTGGTGATCGTTGCTGCGGCACTCGTCGTCCTTTCGACTGCTCTTGAGAAGATGGGAAATCTGAGTTGGGAGCAGGTAGCAAAAGGACTTATTACCCTTGGCGGCGCAATGGCCATTCTTGCAATCGGTCTGAATGCCATGACAGGCACTCTTGCAGGTTCTGCGGCGCTTCTTGTTGCTGCAAGTGCCCTCTTGGTGCTTACTCCGGTACTAACTATTCTCGGCGCCATGAGTTGGAGTTCCATCGTGAAAGGTCTCGTTACCCTGGCAGGTGCATTTGCTATCCTCGGTGTTGCAGGCGCTGTACTCACTCCCCTGGTTCCTTCCATTCTCGCTTTGAGTGGCTCGCTGGCACTAATCGGGGTAGCAGTTGTCGGTATTGGTGCAGGGCTTGCTCTGGCGGGTGCCGGTCTATCTGCTTTGGCAGTAGGCTTGACGGCTCTTGCAGCGGCAGGAACCGCTGGCGCTACAGCCATCGTCGCTTCTTTGACTGTTATTATCACAGGCGTAGCAGGGCTTATTCCCGCTATAGTAGCAAAGATCGGCGAGGCAATTGTCGAATTCTGCAAAGTTATCGCTGATAGTGCAGGAGCCATTGGAGAAGCAGTCAAGGCGGTTATTCTTATGCTGGTGGACGTACTTGTTGAGTGCGTTCCCGCTATCGCTGATGGGGCATTGAAGCTCATTGCAGGTGTTCTTGAAGCATTAGTAGAATATACCCCGTCTATCGTCGATTCTATTTTTCAGTTTCTTATTGCCGTACTTGAGGGTGTAGCTAAGAATCTTCCCAGTCTGATTCAGGCTGCTGTTGATGTATTGATGGCATTCTTCTCCGGCATTGTTGATGCACTTAAGGGTATCGATACAGAAACTCTTCTTCAAGGAATTGTCGGTATTGGTCTGCTTGCAGCAATCATGGCTGCCTTGAGTGCAGTAGCAGCTCTTGTTCCTGGTGCCATGCTGGGTGTTCTCGGTATGGGTGCTGTCATCGCTGAACTCGCTCTTGTTCTTGCTGCGGTCGGTGCTTTGGCGCAAATTCCGGGCTTGAATTGGCTTATCAACGAAGGCGGTAATTTGCTCCAGGGAATTGGTACGGCGATCGGTAAGTTTGTTGGCGGTATCGTCGGCGGCTTTATGAGTGGCGTGTCCAGTCAATTCCCGCAAATCGGCTCCGATCTTTCCGGTTTCATGACCAATGTTCAGCCGTTCCTTGACGGTGCGGCTTCTATAGATCCGGCTATGCTGGACGGCGTTAAGGCTCTTGCAGAAACAATTCTTATCCTGACAGCCGCAAATATTTTGGATGGACTGACCTCGTGGTTCACCGGCGGAAGTTCGCTCTCCGGCTTTGCTGAAGAGATGGTTCCGTTTGGAAAAGCTATGAAACAGTTCTCTGATGAAATCAGCGGCATTGATGGAGAAGCAGTTTCCAATGCTGCAATCGCAGGTAAGACTCTTGCAGAGATGGCTGATACACTTCCCAATACTGGCGGTGTCGTTGGTTTCTTTGCCGGAGAGAATGACATGAATGCATTCGGTGAACAGCTTATTCCATTTGGTCGTGCCATGCGTAACTTTGCAAACGAAGTCGCCGGAATTGACGCCAGTGTTATCACTGAAGCGGCTACCGCTGGTAAAGCACTTGCAGAGATGGCAAGCACTGTTCCGAATAGTGGCGGTGTTGTCGGCTTCTTCGCCGGAGAGAACGATATGGACGATTTGGTTCCGTTCGGCAGAGCAATGAAGAATTTCTCTGACGCCGTTTCCGGACTAAAAGCCGATGTCATTCAAAATAGCGTTACCGCAGGTCAGGCTTTGCTTGAACTTGCAAATACGGTGCCGAATACGGGCGGCGTTGTATCCTGGTTTACGGGAGATAATGACCTTGAAACCTTTGGCGAACAGCTCGTTCCGTTTGGTACTGCGATGAAGAACTATTCTTTGGCTGTTACGGGATTGGACGCATCTGTCGTCACAAACTCTGCAAATGCGGCTAAAGCTCTGGTCGAGCTTTCAAACAATTTGCCGAATAGCGGTGGTATCGTATCTTGGTTTACGGGCGACAACGATATTGCAAGTTTCGGCGAGCAGTTGGTGTCCTTCGGTCAGTCATTTGCTGCGTACTATAACAGCGTCAGCGGAGTGGATGTGGCTAAGTTAAGCGGGGTAGTTGTTGAGTTCAGAAACCTTGTGGACTTGGCAAACGGCATTAAGAGCGTTGATACAAGTGGAATGTCTACATTTGCTCAGAATCTTACGAATTTGGGTAATGCGGGAATCGACGGTTTTATCAATGCCTTTACGAATGCTAATTCTCGTGTGAGCACTGCTGCAAACACGATGGTTACCACATTCATAAATGCTGCTAAAGCACAGCAAGGTAATTTGACAAGCACCTTCACTACCATGATTAACGGTATTGTTACTGCTTTTACAAGTAAATACAGTCAGTTCACGATCATGGGACAAACAATGATGACCAACTTTATCTCCGGTATTCGTACCGGTGACGCATCGGCTCGATCTGCGTTTGTTGTTATCGTGTCCGGTTGTCTGACAGCAATCCGAAATAAGTTCTACGAGTTTAACACCGTTGGACAGACTACGATGACAAATCTCATTGCTGGTATTCGGACAAAGAATCAGCTTGCAAAAGATGCCTTTGTTCAGATCATCAACAGTTGCCTGACGGCAATCCGAAATAAATACACCGACTTCTACAATGCCGGTAAGTATCTTGTTGAGGGCTTTGCTAAGGGTATTGACGAGTATACCTGGTACGAAGAAGCACGAGCGAGAGCAATGGCAAGAGCTGCTGCACAGGCTGCGGAAGCTGAACTTGACATCAACTCACCGTCCAAAGTTGGTTATCGAATCGGCGGGTTCTTTGGTATGGGTTTTGTCAATTCTCTGATCGACTACACTGATAAGTCTTATGACGCCGGTGCATCTGTTGCAAAGTCGGCTAAAGAGGGACTCCGCAATGCTGTTTCCAAGATTGGTGATTTCATCGAAAATGGAATTGACTCTCAACCGACGATTCGACCGTTGCTTGATCTGTCTGAAGTAACAGAGGGTGCGGGCAGGTTGTCGGCACTTTTGAGTCGAAATCAGGCGATGAAGATCAGCGCCGGTATGGAGCGTGAGGGTGGCAGTGTCGTTCAAAATGGCGGTACTACACCCACCTCTGGAAACAACTACAATTTCACACAAAACAACTATTCGCCTAAGGCACTGTCGAGGATTGATATTTATCGTCAGACGAAGAACCAGTTCTCGGCGTTGAAAGGATTGGTGGAAACATGATTCACTCATTTGCTGATCTGTATGATGCTGTCGCAGCAATGATTCCTTAATGAGGAGGTAGCAAAAATGGTCAATCTTTATGCCACGCTTATCATCAATAAGCGTAGAACCTTCGACCAGGTGCCTGAAAAATTTAAGGCAGATGTCGAGGCAAAATTGTTAGAATATGGCTACGATACCAACGGCGATCTTATCGCTGAGGAGGAGTAACCATGTTTTATATTTTATCCAAAATTTTGATAGGAGGTAACAACATGGTAGCACTGTATGTCGCACTCATCATCGCAGGTCGTCGAACCTTTAATCAGGTTCCGGCAAAGTTCAAGGCTGCTGTTAAGGCTGATCTGGAAGCTCTCGGCCTTGACGAAAACGGTAATCCGGTGGATTAACCGAAATTGGCAGGGAGTCTACTTCACGGTGGGCTCCCTCGCCTAATTAAAAGAGGTTTGGGGTGATATTTCCTACAAGCTTCTTATTTCATTTATGACTTCAAGGAGGATGATATATGGAAATGGAACCCTGGTTGCAAACGCTATTAACCATTTTGGGGACGATACTTGCTTCTTCTGGATTTTGGGCATACATCCAGGAGCGAAGCAAACGAAAAGCTGCTGAGAATAAGCAAAATAATCTTGAAACGCAAATGCTCATTGGTCTGGCTCATGATCGCATTATCTATCTCGGCATGGTCTACGTTGAGAGAGGCTGGATTTCGCAGGACGAGTACGAGAATTTGTACGAATACTTATATAAGCCTTATGAGAAATTAGGCGGTAATGGCTCAGCCAGGCGAATTATGATGGAAGTTAATAAATTATCCATTCACAAATCGACTTACACTTATAAAGGAGAAAATGGAATGCAGGTTTAACAGGAGGTGAGATTATGAGTTACTCTGTTTCAGGGACAATGATTACGCTGACCAGAGGAGACACTTTTACGGCTCTTATCACAATCACTGACTCGGAGGGTAATCAGTATGTTCCTGTTAAAGGGGACCGTATTCGGTTCGCAATGAAAACTGACTACGAAGACGGAGCACCTCTCCTCATCAAAGAAATCCCGATCGACACAATGATTTTAGTCATTGAGCCAGAAGACACCAAGCCGCTTGCATTTGGCAAGTATGTCTACGACATCGAGCTGACAAAAGTAACGGGAGAAGTGGACACCTTCATTACCAAAGCAACTCTTAAGCTGACGGAAGAGGTGCATTGATATGAGCAGTATAAAAGCGTTCGAATGCCTTACTGGACATATCTCGGGACTATGCACACTGTCTGGCGAATTATCCTGTAAAGGCGGTTTATCTGGTAAACTATCTGCTGTGATAAACTACAATGTCTATTCGGGAGAATATGAAGTGGTACCGAGCGCTTTTAATACTCAGGTTTTGCCCACTGCCAACAAGGTGCTTAAGAAAGATGTGACAGTTCAAAAAGTCCCATATTTCGAAACCAGTAACGTTCAAAATGGAGTTACAGTTTACATTGCAGAGGAGGTAAATTAAATGCCCAATCAGTATATCAACAAGGTCATTTATGGTGGCAGAACCCTGATTGACCTTACCAGTGGATACCGTGGAAGCCAGTAAGCTTCTTTTGGGAACCAAGGCTCATGATAAGAGTGGCGCCCAGATTGAGGGCACTTGTACATTTGACGTAGATTCTACGGATGCAACTGCTGCTGCCGCTGAAATTCTGGCGGGTAAGACCGCGTATGTCAGTGGCAACAAACTTACAGGTACTATGAAGAATAATGGTGCCGTTAGTAAGAAGATTACTACCAGAGATGAGGATGTTACAATTCCTCAGGGTTTCCACGATGGCAGTGGTAAAGTGGGAATCGACACAACCGAAAAAGGTAAGCTGGTTGCCAACAATATTCGAGAGGGCGTAACTATCCTCGGCATTGAGGGTACAATGTCCGGCTCGGAAAACATGAAACCGCAGGCTAAGACAGTTACACCGTCCACCGCAAAGCAGACGATTCTACCTGATGCAGAGTATAACTGTTTGTCTCAGGTAGAAGTTGAAGCAATTCCTTATGTTGAAGCTGATAATCCTGCTGGGGGAGTGACGGTAACGATTGCGGGGTGAGAGTAAATGGCTGTAAATAAGGTCGTTTACAATCGCCGGACGTTAATCGATCTGACCGCCGACACCGTCAGCAAGGAAACCCTTAAAAAGGGATTTACAGCTCATCAGGCCGATGGTACAATGATAACTGGTGAGTTTATTGGCGATGATTACGATGAAATCGACCGAATTCTTACAGCTGGTCTAACAGATGGCTATAAACATTTTTCGGACGATGGCACAATCATCAGCACAATCGATTCACAGGGTCGGACTTTGGTCAAGACCTTTTCAAATGACTTCTTGACCTGCACCACGGTTCTAACTGATCCGGACGGAGTTGAGCTTGGGCGTACTGTGAAGTCTTTTTCGGATAACAGCAGTACAATCATTACTACCGACTCTAAAGGGCAGAAGCTTGTTAAGAAGTTTTCGAATAACATGCTTAACATGGAAGCGGTTCTTACGGATGCTGCTGGTAAGGAGCTTGCCCGTCTTACAAAAGTCTTTTCCGCAGACGGGAAAGATATCAGTTCGACCGTAGTTTATGGAAAATAAGATGTGATTTGAAGCCGTCACATGTAGGTTATTTCTGCATTATTCCTACACTTTGGCTCAAAAAGCAAGTAATTACGGGATATTTTGCTTCTATAATAGAGACAAAGCAACAATCGCATTTTTTGCCTGTAGTAAAAATGAACAGTATTGTGTCGAATTAAATCGCTTATTTTGTGTCTTTCTATGCTATATTCTAATTGCAAGCTATTTGCAAGCTATGCTGTAGATGTCCGGCATAGGAAATGGAATCAATTTGTAGGAGGTTAAAAATGACAAAACAAAGAAAGATCAATTCGACCTACGCAATTGTCATGGTCATTGGCTTGGCATTTATGCTCTTATTTGGCTATCTGGTCAAGCCATTCAGTACAGTTACCGTAACCGGTGTAAAGATGCTGGGTGTTCTGATTGGTCTAATCATTATCACCTGCTTTAACGGTGACTTGCTCAGCGGTTCGCTGATGGCGCTACTTGCCACTCTGTTCCATGGGTATTATGACATTTCCGGTTTGTTGAGCGAATGGCTGGGCTCCGTCTTTACTGTTCAGCTGGTATTCTGCGGTGCCCTGTGTCTGGCTTTGCGAGATTCGGGTGCAATGAATGTTTTGGCTAAAAAGTTGCTGAGCAGCAAGCTTTGCCGTGGTCGTCCTGTTATGACGATGGTAATGCTGTTCCTTGCCACCTATGTCGCTGCAGCCTTTATTGGTGGCCCTCCCGTCTACATCTTGTTCTTCGGACTGGTAGAATCCATTCGTGATGTTTGCGGCTACGATAAAGACGATCCCTTTGTAAAGTGGACTCTGCTTGGTGTTTACATTGCTGCCACCGGTATCTTCTTCTTTGCATTCAAGACCCCGCAGGTTATGACCATCGCTTTGATCAACTCTGCAATGGAGCCCTTCGGCCGCACGTTTAATGAAGGCACCTGGATGCTTTGCATGTTCTCCATCACCATGATCTATTTGATTGTTTACACGATTCTGATGAAGACAGTGTATAGGGTCAACATGGAGCCATTGAAGTCTTTGGATTTTAATGAAATAGAGGCCATGCGCAATACCCCTGATCATTTCAACCGTGATCAGATTATAAGCCTTGCCATGATTATCATTCCGGTAATTTATTTGCTTGTCGGAACCGTTTATCCGAAGGAAGCGCCCGGACGTTATTTCTTTACTTTCATGGGCAACTCCTGGATTTGGGTACTTATGTGTGCAATCGGCGCCTTGATCCGCCGCAAGGACAGCAAGCAGTCCATTGTTCCTATTAATAAATGCCTCTCGGAAGCATCCATGTGGACAATGATCTCTCTGGTCGGTGCGCTGGTCATGCTGGGCAAGGTCACCTCCGACGCAAATCTTGGTATCCGTCAGTGGTTGGTTGAGGTTCTCAGCCCTCTGTTCGGCGGTGCTAACATTTGGGTCTTGATGGCAATTGTAATCCTGTTCTCTACCCTTGTTACTCAGGTTGCTAACGGTCTTGTACTTACCATGGCAGTTTGTCCGGTTGTTACACCATTTGTCTGCAGTCTGGCTGCAACCACCGGAATCAACCCCGACGTTATCCTGATTATATCGAATATCTGCTCCGGCTATGCTTTCTGGACCGTTGCAGCTTCCACCAACGCAGCCTTTATTCTTGGCCGCCCCGAGATCACCCCGAAGTTTGTTTGGACAAAGGGCGTTCAAACGACAGTCCTGTTCATGGTCATCTGCTACATTTGCGGCATGGCATTTACCTACATTCTGTAATTATTATAGCTCAACATAGCTCGATGGAGTGGGTCGATAAGGCATTGGCCCACTCCAGCTAAAAAAAGCCCCTCTTTATTGAAAGGAAACCTTATATGAGCGAAAAAGAAAAAACTGTATTTGAAGGTGAGAGAGAAATTCCGGTTTATACCGAATGTGATCTTCTTGTTGTTGGCGGCGGTGCAGCTGGTCATTCTGCCGCAGTAGCGGCAGCCCGTGCAGGCTGTAAAAACATTGTCCTTATGGAGCGTTACGGCTACATGGGCGGTGATGTTACCGGCGGCTATGTTATTATGGTTCCTCGCCTTTCTTTCTATAACAAACAGTATGTCCGTGGACTGCAGGAGGAATGGTTCACCCGTATGGAAAGCATTCCGGGTGCTGTTCTTGGACCCTCCGGCGATGAGATCGGTTGTGAGGATCCGGTCCTTGTCAATGCATGGAAGAACATTCACGATTGCTTTAGTACCAATGCGAAGCTGCCCGAACGACTGGTTCGATCTGTGTATTTTGAGCCAAACCAGTTGAAAATCGAAATGGACAAGATGCTGCTGGAGCACAAGGATTCTATCCATGTGATGTGCCATTCTTGGGGGACTCGTCCTATTATGGATGGCGACACCATCAAGGGCGTGTATTTTGAAAGCAAGGAGGGCCGCAAGGCTGTGTTGGCGAAGATCGTGATCGACGCCACCGGAGACGGCGATATTTTCCGCCAGACCGGTTGTCCTTACTTTGGACTGGCAGATAAGCTGACTCGCTGCGCCACTACTGCGCTGGTTTGGCGTATCGGCGGTTGCAATTGGGATCTTTTCTGCGAATGGAAAAAAACCAATCATGCTGCCGCGGCTGCTTTGCATGAGGGCTTCTCCAAAGTCTGCGGGTTCCGTGCGGCGCCGCTGCCCGGTCCTACCAATGATGTGTGCTGGATCAACAACTGGCACCCTGAACGTGACTGTTCAAACCTGAAGGATGCGACCGAGACTGAAATGGAGACCCGTGATACCATGCGCAATGCGTTGGAGTATCTGCGTAAGGCGTGTCCCGTTGCATTCCGCAACGCGTTCCTTTATGATATTGCACCTCAGTTGGGCACCCGTTGCTCCTATCGTCTGGACGGCGAATATGTCATTACCCCGAATGATTTTGCATTCCCGCAGGAGCACGAGGATGTTATTGCATGGCACTCCACCATCAGCTTTATCAATGATAACTGCCCCATCGAGATTCCTTACCGTGCGATTCTGCCCAAAAAGACCGAGAATCTGCTTTGCCCCGGACGCCATATCTCTGCTGATGAAATTGGGATCGACTATGTCAATTTGATTCCGCAGTGTGTCGGTACCGGACAAGCCGCAGGTGTAGCTGCTGCCGTTGCCATTGCAGATGGAACCACTGCGCATAAGGTCAACATCAAGAAGGTTCAGGATATTTTGGCACGCGATCAAGATGTCCCGCTGCCCCGCAACCCATATACGGATCCTTCCTACATGCAGAATGTTGTTGATCATGAATACGGTCTTTATACCCAGCTTGCCAAAAATGCCCGTGAAAAAGCAGGGTATCTCTCCGGGGTGCGCCAATTTGGTGCGAATCAGGGAGAAATCGTTGATTCCGACAGCAAGAGCATTAAGGGTGGCGGCGATGCGCAGCTTAATCCGGATTTGATCAAGGCTACCCCGCAGCACTGATTGCACATATCTTCGACTGCCATTCGCAGCAGTGAACGGTCGATTGTATCATTTTTATAGAAGATTTCACATGAAATGAGGTGTCATCATGACTGACCATGACGAAAAAAAGCCCAAGGAGCCGACTTCAAAAGGTGTTTCTGACGGCGGAACGCCGGGCCTTTCTGCTGAAGACTTCTATGAAATACTACACCTGCCAGCTTGCAAGACAAAGGGCTACTGTGATAATTGTGGCCGATGCGAACGATGACCCAATAGAATACAATAGGGAAAAGCCTACGGCTGATGCATGGGCTTTTCCCTATTAGTATATTCGGTACCACTATTTAATCAAATCTACTGAAGGTAAAGTATATATGTTTGTTTTTACAAAAAAAGGGGTTCTTTCACCATTACAGTCGATCTCACTGCTTGCGATCTTTTTTACATCAATGGGGGTTGCAACGGTTTCTCCTGCTATGGCTAAACTGGCTGCACAATTTCCGTCAAATAATTATGCGCTGATCTCTACGCTGCCTACATTGTTTATCGTTCCGACTACCCTGTGGGCTGGCGCCGTTGCCGGCAAAAAGATTCGTTATAGGACGATCTCTCTTGTAGGGATCCTTCTGTTTTTGATAGGCGGTATCGCACCGTTCTTTTTAACTGAAAGCTTTACAGTATTGTTGGTTTGCCGTGCCGTTTTTGGCATTGGCGTAGGTCTGCGTGCCTCATTGGGAAACGCACTTGTTGTGCAGTACTATACGGGAAAAGAACAAGCCGATATGCTGGGTTATGGTAATCTTATCAGTAATTTCGGGGGAGTTCTTTTACAGATGGTGGCTGGCTCGTTGGCAGAGTATGGCTGGAACTATACTTTTTTAGCGCATCTACTCGGTTTATTCAGCCTGCTTCTTTTGGTGTTCCAACCAGAGCCGGAAGAAAGCTGCTGTGCTCCGACAGTAACAGCAGAGGTACCAAACGGTTATCGGCATTCACTACTTAAATCGGCAGGATTTGATCATCGAGGCAGGATCGCAACCGCCCTTACTGCTTTTCTGCTATTTCTGCAGCAGCTGGTTAGTTATCCTATCCTGATGAATATCTCATTGTTGTTTGAACATCGCCATGCCGGAGGCGCCACCGTGGCAGCGACAGCACTTTCTCTTTATAGTGCCAGTGGTTGTCTCATTGGGTTTTTCTTTGGAAAGATTTTTTATAAGCTAAAACGGCTTACTCTTGTATTTGGATACTTTATTGCCGCTGCAGGTGCTGGTATATTAGGCTTTGCAAAACAGACGGAAATTCTAATGATTGGATCTGCTATAATGGGAATGACCTCCGTTTTGTTGATCACATCAGCTTATGCCATATTGGGAATGTATATTTCGCCCAACCAATCTTCTCTTGCGATCGCAATTGCAACAGGCGTAAGCAATTTAGGCGGGTTTGCATCGGCTTATTATTTAAATATGCTGGGAATTATAACGGGGGAAAAGCTGTTTACACCGATCTATGTCCTAATGGGGGTATATACACTGTTGGCTACTGCCTTTATGGTGTATGATCCTCTCCTGAAAAACAGTTGATACTTGCGCCTGCTTCCATATTAATGTTATAATACAAATGCAATATTGTATTTGTATTTCATCGTTAATCACCCGCAGAAGATTATCAAGAGTTTAGGAGTTGATGACAGTGACCCTCAAACAGATTGAATTTTACGAAGCGGTATGTCAAGCAGGGAATGTGACTGCTGCTGCCCAGCAATTATATGTTTCCCGATCGGTAATTTCACGAGCGATACAAGAACTGGAAGATGAATTGGACATTCAGTTGTTTGTGCGTGGGCGAAATGGTATGGAGCTGACCGAATATGGAAAGACTCTCCGTAACTTGCTTTCGCAATTTAAGGGATTTTATTCGGCGCTATTGGCACAAATCAGCAGTCTCAAGGAAACAGGAGAAAACCATTCCTTAACGGTGGGTCTTGCAATTTCCTGCTGGAATGTTTTCCCGCTGGAGATATATGAAGCGCTCAAGAAAAGGCACCCACACATTAAACTCTCTGTGCTGGAGATTTCCAGTTACGATGCAATTAAAAGGTTAAATGATGGCAGTATAGATATTGTATTGACTCCTTTAGATATTAAAGAGCGTTTTAATACAATGGAATCCATTGATATCTATCCAACAGCAAACATTTTTTGCACTTCATTAAATGATCCGCTGGCACAGCAGGATTCAGTGACTTTCCTGGATATCCGTCAGCGCCCTATTGCAGTGCTGAACAGTAAGCTGCCGGTAGATTGGCCGCTGCAGATCCGCTTGTGCACCAACACCAGCTCCCTTATTAGGGAAGCGGTGTCCAAAGGTATACTATGTGCATTACTTCCACAGGATTTTGTGAGGGACTGGGATGATGTTGCAGTACTGCCATTTAATCCGCCACAGAACTGTGCAGTAAAAGCCGTTTGGAATAAAAATCTTCCACATTCTTCAGCTCTGCAGGAATTTGTTGATTTTCTTTTGGAGTACTTCGCCGCACAGGGGATCGTTTTGCCCGAGGAAAAGATCGAAGATGATGAAATATAACCCCAATAGAAGTAAGAAAGTGGGGGGTCATGGGATAGGGATATCCTGTGGCCCTTTTAACCATATAAAATTTGTGCTTATTATCGGAAAGTGACATGCGAAATGGGGAGTGCTGAGATATTGCAGAAAGTTGACATAAGTAGTATAATACTATATCGGCAAATAATTCTCATGGAAAGAAGATGCTTTTATGACTAAAATTGATATTTTCTCCGGTTTTCTGGGCGCAGGCAAGACGACACTCATCAAGAAGCTGATCGCTGAGGCCTATACCGGCGAGCAGCTCGTCCTCATTGAAAATGAGTTTGGTGAGATCGGCATTGACGGTGGTTTTTTGCAGGAAGCGGGTATTAGCATTACCGAAATGAACAGCGGCTGCATCTGCTGCAGTCTGGTGGGCGATTTCGGCAAGGCGCTGCAGCAGGTGATGGATACCTATCACCCCGACCGTATCCTCATTGAACCCTCTGGTGTGGGCAAACTCAGCGATGTCATCCGGGCGGTGCAGAACCTGGAAATGCACGATGTGGTGCTGAACGGATTTACCACTGTGGTGGACGCTTCCAAAGCCAAGATGTATATGAGAAACTTCGGTGAGTTCTTCAATAACCAGGTGGAGCATGCCAGCGCCATTATTTTGAGCCGTACGGCCGGGATGAGCCAGGAAAAGCTGGATGCCTGTGTGGCCCTGCTGCGGGAGAAGAACCCCACCGCCACCATTGTGACGACCCCTTGGGACGAACTGGACGGCAAGCAGCTGCTGGCGGCCATGGAACGCCGGGATACCCTGGCGGCTGCTCTGGAGGAGCTGGCCGAGGAGCAGGAGCACGAGCACCATCATTATGACGACGATGAGTGTGGCTGCGGTTGCCACGACCATGACCATGACCACGAGCATGAGCATCACCACGATCACGACCATGACCACGAGCACCATCATCACGACCACGACGGTCACTGCTGCTGCGGTCACGACCACGATCACGATGCTGACGAGGTATTCACCTCCTGGGGCAAGGAAACGACCCACAAGTACACCGAGGCAGAGCTTAACGCGGCTCTTACCGCGCTCGGCGATGTTACGCTCGGTACCGTACTGCGTGCAAAGGGCATTGTTCCGTGTGCAGACGGCGGCGAGTGGCTGCACTTTGACTATGTTCCGGGCGCACCCGAAATCCGCCGCGGCGCTGCCGATTACACCGGCCGTCTGTGCGTCATCGGCTCCGAGCTGGATGAGGAGCGCATCGCTGCTCTGTTCGGCGTAAACGAAAAGTGAGGTAACCAGATATGGCTAACGAACCCATTCCGGTATACGTCTTTACCGGCTTCCTGGAGAGCGGCAAGACCAAGTTCATTCAGGACATTCTCGCGGACCCGAACTTTACCGAGAACGAGCGCACGGTGCTGCTGCTGTGCGAAGAAGGCATCGAGGAATACGACGAGAAGTGGCTGCTGCACTACGGCACCGCGCTTGTGCCGATCGAGTCCGAGGACCGTCTGACACCGAACATCCTCAAGCGCGTGGAGCAGAAATACCAGCCGGATCGCATTCTTGTTGAGTACAACGGCATGTGGAAGCTCGAGTCGCTGATGCAGGCGTTCCCGGCGCGCTGGGAGCTGTACCAGATCATCACGACGGTCGACGCGACTACCTTCGAGGTCTACTCGAACAACATCGGCCCGCAGATGTTCGAGCACATCACCACCGCCGACATGGTCGTTTTCAACCGCTGCACGGACGCGCTCAAGGAGAGTGATGCCTGATGCCAAATGAGAAGA
>OGOX01001105.1_pt1 | contig 18377 bp, 19 predicted proteins | sample 1552761 | NCBI WGS metagenome assembly OGOX01 (sample SAMEA2580212, study PRJEB22360) | human gut metagenome | biome: human gut; feature: human-associated habitat; material: faeces | place: Denmark | collected 2008/2010
GAAAAAATCATGAAAGAATTTAAGTATGTTGTAACAGATCCAGAAGGAATCCACGCTCGTCCGGCAGGAATGCTGGTAAAAGCAGTCAAAGAATTTTCCTGTGATATCAAGATCGCAAAAGACGGAAAAGCCATGAACTGCAAAGCCATCTTCGGCATCATGGGACTGGCTGTAAAACAGGGCGAAGAAGTTACCCTGACCTTCGATGGAGCAGATGAAGATGCTGCATACGAAGCAATCAGCAATTTCATGAAAGAGAACTTGTAATTCTACAGAGCCATGCGGAATGGAAGAAAAAAGTGCGAATCATGCTTGCATGAATGAGTGCTTTTTTCTGGAATTCCATATGGCGAGAAGCCACATCGAAATGGAGCGTAAGCGGAATTGAGATGGGGCTCTGGAGAATTACAATATAGTAATCGGCAGGAGCGTGTTTGAAAAACTTTCTGAAACTAAGAAATCCTTTTTGAACACGCTCCGGCTGTCTGGACAGAAAATTCGGATATCGAGAACAAAGGTGGAGAAAACTTATGCAGATTTATCAGGGAAAAAGCGTATTTTCCGGCATTGCGATCGGAAAGATCCGCGTATACAAAAAGAATGAGCGTCAGGTAAAACGTGTGAAAGTGGAAAATCCGGATGCGGAGATGGCACGGTTTGAGGAAGCAAAGTCAAAAGGAATCGCACAGCTTGGCGTTCTGTATGAAAAAGCATGCAAAGAGGTCGGCGAAGCAAATGCAGCGATCTTCGAAGTGCATCAGATGATGATGGAGGATGACGGCTACAATGAGTCCGTCGAGAACATCATCAAGAGCCAGGGCGTCAACGCTGAGTATGCCGTTGCAACGACAGGCGACAACTTTGCGCAGATGTTTTCTGCCATGGACGATGACTACATGAGAGAGCGCGCGGCAGACGTAAAGGATATTTCTGAGAGAGTATTAAATAATCTTTCTGGTGCAGGAAAGACAGGCGTGACAACAGATGAGCCTGTTATCATTTTGGCAGATGATCTGGCACCATCAGAGACAGTACAGCTTGACAAGGATAAGGTGCTTTCATTTGTTACTGTACACGGTTCAACAAATTCCCACACTGCAATTTTAGCAAGAACCATGGCAATCCCAGCATTGATTGGAACTGATATACCGCTTGATGAAACAACAGATGGTGTGATGGCTGTTGTTGATGGAAGTGATGGCACAATTTACGTTGATCCAGACGAAGAAACCATGGCGCTGATGCAGGAAAAGAAGCGCGCTGATGAGGAGAAGAAGGCGCTTTTGCAGCAGTTAAAGGGAAAAGAAAATAAGACAATTGACGGCAAGAAGATTATGCTTTATGCTAATATTGGAAACATCAAGGACCTTGCAGCAGTCATTCAGAATGATGCAGGCGGAATCGGTCTTTTCAGAAGTGAGTTCTTATATCTGGAGAAGGAAGATTATCCGACTGAGGAGGAGCAGTTTAAGGTTTACAAGACAGCCGTTGAGACAATGGCAGGAAAGAATGTAATTATCAGAACTCTTGATATTGGTGCTGATAAGCAGTGTGCTTATTTTAATATGGAGCATGAAGAAAATCCTGCACTTGGCTATCGTGCAATCCGTATCTGCCTGACACAGACAGATGTATTTAAGACACAGCTTCGTGCGCTGTTTCGTGCAAGTGCATATGGAAAGCTTTCAATCATGTATCCGATGATCACAAGCCTTTGGGAAGTAAGAAAGATTAAGGAAATCGTAGAAGAAGTAAAGGCAGAGCTTGATGAGCAGGGTATTGCCTATGGAGAGCCTAAGCAGGGTATTATGATTGAGACACCAGCAGCTGTTATGGTAAGTGAAGATCTTGCAAAGGAAGTTGATTTCTTCAGTATTGGAACAAACGATCTGACGCAGTATACACTTGCTATTGACAGACAGAATCCAAAGCTTGATCGTTTCTTTGATCCGCATCATCCGGCAATTCTTGCAATGATCCGTATGGTAGTAGAGAATGCGCATAAAGCTGGCATCTGGGCAGGCATTTGTGGTGAGCTTGGTGCTGATACCAGTCTGACAAAGAAGTTTCTAGCAATGGGGGTAGATGAGCTTTCAGTATCAGCAGGAAGCATTTTGCCGATTAGAAAGATCATTCTTGAGACAGATTTAAGCCAGTACGGGAAGGACATAAAATAAATAATGCTTACGGAAAAACGATATGAACTAATTTTGAAACTGCTTGATGAGCAAAACAGCGTTACAGTGGCGGAAATCAAGGAAAAACTAAAGATTTCCGAATCCACAATTCGCCGCGATTTAAATGCGCTTGACAAGGCCGGAAAGTTAAATAAGGTATTTGGAGGTGCAGTGGCGATTGAAGCTGGAATTACAACAGCAGAGCCATCTGTTGCACAGAAAAAAGGTGTCAACAAAGAAGAAAAACAGCTTATTGCCCGCTATGCAGCAGCATTGATTACAAAAGATGACTTTGTCTATCTAGATGCGGGGACAACAACAGGCTGCATGATTGATTTTATAACAGAAAAAAGTGCAACGTATGTAACAAATGCAGTCAGTCATGCACAAAAGCTAGCAGCAGCAGGTTTTCGAGTTTACCTGATAGGCGGTGAGTTAAAGCCAACTACAGAGGCTGTTGTGGGCAATCAGGCAATTCTTAGCCTGGAGACACTTCATTTTTCAAAGGCGTTTTTCGGCACAAATGGTGTCAGCATAAAGGCTGGATTTAGTACGCCGGATTACGAGGAAGCAATGGTTAAAAAGACTGCTATTGGGCAGGCAAAAAAGGCCTACATACTGGCCGATTATTCGAAGTTTGGAAATATCAGTTCAGTGACATTTGAGGAATTTGCAAAGGCACAGATTATTACAGACCGCAAACCGCCAGAGGCATTTTTAAGAAGTAAGAACATCATTGTGGCTTAAAGAGGTGCTATCCCGGAAGTGTACGAGGAGTCTTGCCAAGTTTAATAGCATTTTTATACCCTTTATACCCTTGTTAAAATTGGGTATAAAGGGTATAATAAAATGGTAAGGTGAAAAATTTGTATGTGAAGCTATAGAAGTAATGTAATGTTGCCTCTTTTTCATGTTATTGATTTATCGTGGAGAAAATACAGAAATGGATACTATTCAGTATTTAAATGTTGAAAACTATTTAAAAAGTTTGTAGAAAACAAGGTAAGGGGCGAGATTTAGTAGAGTCTCGCCTTTTTTCTTTGTTTTGAATTGGGAATATTTAATTCCTTTCGATATTTTGATATGGTTCTTCTGGATGCGTAGAGTTCCATATTTTCAAGTTCTTCTACAATTTCTTCATCTTGTAGAGGATTTTCTGGATTTTCCACTTCAATCAATAATTGAATGGCTTTTTGAATCGAGTCTTTACTGCTTCCTTTGTGTGTCTTTGAAATAAATAAATCTTTTACAGGATACATATGATCATTAAATTCATAATATTTATCACTCAGAGTCCTAGAAACGGTTGAAATCGAGTAGCCCGATTCTTCAGCAATTTCTTTAAGTGTGCATTCTTTTAAATCGTCTTGAAATAGAAAGTAATTCTTTTGATGGGTAATCAATATATTTGCGAGTAGAAGGATTGTTTTATTTCGGCGGTTGATACTATCTATATAGAACTTAGCTTCATTTAAATATTTTTTAGCTTCTTTTGACAATTTAACTTCTTCAGAATGAATTGTTAAATTTCCCATTTCCTTGGGGATGATTTTTAATTGATCTTCATCAATTTCAATTGTGAATTCAGGTAGAGCTAGATTTGTCGTATTTTCTGTATCGTATTCACTGCAAGGAAATGGATTGCACTCTTGCATGTGAGCTAATTCATCAAATACAGCTTCATAAGGTATATCTAGGGATTCTGAAATCGTGTAGAAATCTTTTTCTTCAAGTTCTTTTGAATAATTTTTTAGAATCGTGTATGCGACTGTATAGTTTTTTGTTTTTAATTGAATCATTAAAGAATCAATACTGTTTTTAGCAGCCACACCAATGGGTTCAAAGGTTTGAATGAAAGAGAGTGTTTCTTCAAATTGGGCTTTAGTGCATTTTAAGTCCGATAGAACAGTTTGAATATCTTGATCAAAGAAGCCATGACTATCTAAGGATTCAATAATATAATTGGCAATGGGTTCATTATATTTTTTGGTGCTTGTATGCAGCTGCAAATAAAGTTCATCCTTTAGACTCGGTTTATTGGATATGCCGGCTTCAAGATATTGTTGGATATCTTGACTGGGAGTGTATTCTAAAAAGGGATTGTTTTGACTGACATTATATAAAAGATCGGATAAAGTCTGTCGATCTTTACTTAATATTTCTAGATGCGACTTTAAACCTGTTGTCATATGCAATGTCTGTTTGTAGGTGTGTTTATAAATCAAGTTTTGTTTCATATATATATGTTAACATATAATGTGTTATAATAATTTAACAAATTGAGAATCAAACAAATGAATCATATATATTAATTCATTAATAGGTGAGTAGGTAATTAAAATGGAAGGAGATAGGAAGTATTTTTAAAGGTGGTTACTTCTTGATGGGACAAACATGATAGAAAAAATATTGGCATATATTTTAGAGTGCTGTAATAATAATGAATTTGCTCAGACAACGGTTGCGAATATGAGTGAAAATCTAAAGATTGGTCGTTCGCAGGTGTCTGTTGTATTAAATAAATTAGTAAAAGAAAATAAATTGGTGCGTATTGAATCAAAGCCGTTTTGTTTCATATCTGTCGAGTATTTAAAAGAAAAGTCAATTCCTTTTAAGAATAGTGTATATGCAAGTTTAGATGATTTATTATCAAAACAGGAAAAGAAGGATTTTGAAAAACTAGTGGGTATGAATCATTCTTTGGCTCAAACTGTTAAACAATGTAAAGCTACTATTTCGTATCCGCCCAATGGTTTACCTATGCTGCTTTATGGGCCTACGGGAACGGGTAAGTCTTTAATTGCGAAACTGACATATGAGTGGGCAAGAAATCAGGGTGTCATTTCAAAAAATGGGCAATTTGTACAGGTAAACTGTAGTGAATATGCGAATAATCCGGAATTATTAACGGCCAACTTATTTGGTCATGTTAAAGGTGCTTTTACAGGGGCTGAAAAAGACAATGAAGGTTTGATTGCGTTAGCAGATAATGGTGTTTTATTCTTGGATGAGGTGCATGAATTAAAGGCTGAATGCCAAGAAAAGTTGTTCTTGTTTATGGATCAAGGCATTTATCATCGTGTGGGTGATAATGAAAAGTGGTATAAGTCCAATGTTCGTATTGTTTTTGCGACAACAGAAGATCCTGGAAAGGTATTATTAAAAACATTGATTCGTCGTATTCCAATGACGATTATGATTCCGAGTCTAGAAGAAAGAGGTACCCAGGAACGTATAGAGTTACTTTATTATCTTTTCCATCAGGAAGAAAAAAGGCTAAATTGTCAGATTAAAATGAGTAATAAAGTATACAATGTTTTGTTACAAAGTAAGATGCCAGGTAATATTGGCCAATTAAAGAGTAGTGTGCAGTCTTGTTGTATCAATTCTTTATTTGATAAAATGGATGATGAACTTGTGATTCATTTAAATCATTTGCCACAAGAACTGTTGCAACAAGTTTATAAAAGTAAAAAAGCGGTTTTGGATGACGATGAATATATTTATATAGATGACTTGCAAGGCTACTACAATGGAACTAAGGAAATTATCCAGTTGAATGAAAATCTGTTAGAATTTTTTAGAAAATACAGAGATGAACATATGACGTTGTCTAGGTTTATGAAAGCCGAAAAGAATTATGTCCAAAAGTATTTTGATAATTTGATTTTTAGAAAGAAGGAATCGAGTCAGATTGATTATTATAATCGTGGTATTCAACATATTTTTGATTTGATTGAGTCAAGATATGGGTTAAAAATTACGAATAATGAAACATTGGCCATTGCATCTTTTTTAGATGAAATCCATCATGAATATCATGATTTAAGAAGCTGGTTTTTAAAACATGAAGAAGAGTGTGATGATTTGTATCAGTTGTTGCAGGAAGAATTCTTTAGGGCAACCAAGGTATCTTTAGAGATTTGTGAATATTTAAAATCCTATTTAGAAATGGATATGTATTCGATAATTGTATGTGTTTTTATTTTCTATGTTTATAATGATAAAAAGGATTCAAGATTAATGCAAAAAACTGCTGTTATTCTAGCACATGGATTTTCTACGGCATCAAGTATTGCGGATGCGGCCAATCGCTTTTTAGGACAATATATTTTTGATGCGTTAGATATGCCTTTATATGTAGATACTAATGCGATGATTGAAAAGTTGAATCTATATTTAGATCGTATTGGTAAGGTAAAAGAATTATATTTATTAGTCGATATGGGAAGCCTTGAGGATATCTATAAGGGGTTGCATATTGAAAATGCAAATATTGGTATAATCAATAATGTGAGTACACCCATTGCCTTAGAAATTGGAAATGGAATTCGTAACCATGTGGAGATGGAAGATTTATTTAAAAATACAATTGATGCTTTTCATGTTGGCTTTACGTATCATCTTGAAAAGAATAAATTAAAGCAACCTGTTATTTTATGCTCTTGTGCTAGTGGCTTGGGAACGGCACAAAAATTAAAATTGATGTTAGAACAATCATTTCCAAATGGTATTGATCTGGATGTGAAAACATTAAATTATTCTGAACTGATTGAGTTGGGAAAGAAAAATGAAGTGTTTGAAGAATATGATGTTCTTTGTGTGCTTGGAACTTTGGACCCAAATATTGAAGATATTCCATTTGTAGGTATTGAAGATTTGATTATTGAGGATACATTTAGTGACTTTAATCAATACTTTAAAGACTATATGGATGAAGATCAGTTAAATCAATTTGATAAGAATATATTACATAATTTTTCTTTGTCGAATCTTATGAATACTCTTATTATATTGAATCCAATAAAATTATTGGAGCAAGTTGCCAATGCACTTGATGTTTTACAAAAGTATTTGCAGATTCGATTTAGCAATCGTACTTGTTTTGGATTATATGTTCATATTTGTTGCTTAATTGAAAGACTTGTTGTTTCTCGAATGGGGGAATATAAACCAAGCCTAGATTTTTTAAGAGAACATAAAGATTTTGTAGAATATGTTCAAAAGGCATTTAAACCAGTTGAAGATTTTTATGGGGTTGAAATTCCTACAGAAGAAATAATTTATATTTTTAATTATGTGAAGAACAACTAGGTGGATTTTAAACAATCCATCTTTTTTATTAAATAATTTTTATGGCACATAATTTGCTAGGGTATAAATGAAAAAGGATAGGTTAAGGAGAGGAGGACAATATACCTATTTAGCATGAAAAGGTAAAGTAAACCTTATGAATTTAAAATCGTTTATGAAAGAAGAGGAGAAAAAAATGACAAATGCCTTAATGCAACAAGTGGATAGTTTAAAAGAATTAGCGCATGCACAATTTAATACAGCGTTTTCTAATGCGCAGCAAGTGATGTCGTTTACTGAGATATCAAATATTAGAAGAATTTATATTGCTGGATTAGGAGACTCATATGCAGCTGCGTTAGGATTGGTAAAACTGTTTAAAAAATATAGTGATACATATGGAGTGGATGTAATTACGCCAATGCACTTTACGCGTTTTGCAAAGAATAATAATTTTGATAAGGGTGAGCCAAACAGTACTTTGATGATTACAATCAGTAATGGTGGAGAATCATCAAGGATTGTTGAAACAGTTACAAAAGCGAAAGAAATGAAGTTGCTAACTATGGCAATCACAAATAATCCAAATTCAAGAAGTGCAAAATTATCTGATAAAGTGTTGTTAATGGAATTAGAAAAAGTTCCATATGCAACAGTAGGATTAAGAAGTTATTTAACAATGTTGTACAACTTATTCTCATTTATTTTGCATTTTGGGCGAGTAAGAGGAACTATTTCTTCTTATCAAGAAGAAGAATTAAAGAATGCAGCAATGCAACTTTTTGATGAATATGTTGAAAAATTTGATGAATTTAAAGATATCGCAAAGAAAATTGCTAATGAAATAGAAGATGATGAAATCATTGATTTTATTGGGGATGATACAAGTTATGCTTCAGCTTATTTTGCATCCGCAAAATTTGTTGAATGTTTAGGATCTTTAATTAGTATTGATGATTCAGAAAACTGGTGTCACATTAATGCTTACTTAAAGAGTGATCGAGCTATTCCAACATTTATTTTCGCAAATAAATATAGTACAAGTTACTCTAGAGAAGTGGATACGGCTATGCAGGCAGTTCTGATGAATCGTAGGGTTATTGTTGTGGGAGATGTCAATCAAGAAGATTTTAGTGAAAAAGCAACAATCATTGCATTACCAGAATGTGAAAAATATAGTTGGATCCATAATTTCTATGAGTATATTCCGTTGAGTATGATTGTAGCCTATTTACAGGAAAAGAAAAATACTAAGGATTTCTGTACGGAAAAACATTTGAAAAATGCGACTACTAAGAGTAGTAAAATTGAAATCGTGCTTTAAGTATAGGAGACGCTTATATGTTTGTAGAAACAGAAATTATTCTTGAATCTAAAAAAGGGTTAAAGTTAACAGAAGAAGTAGAAAAGTTATTACAGAAGGAAAAAATTAAAAATGGTTTAATGTGGGTAAAAGTTAATTCTCCAACCGCAATACTTACACTGACAAATACATTTGATAATAGAACTTATGACGATATTGTAGATGTTATGGATAAAAATTGTCCTACTTTAGTACAGTATGACACAAAGGTTTCACCATTTGATTCTTCAGGTAGAATTAAATCTTCTATGGTTGGAAATCATTTAACATTGTGGGTTGAAAATGGAAAATGTATGTTGGGTTCCTCACAAGCAATTGTAGCAATTGAATTTGATGGTCCTAAAAAAGTGAACTTGGAATTAGAAATAGTTACATCAAATCATTTTGAAAAAGATATGATTAAAGTAGATACTCAACAACATGGCTTACACGATGTTACAGAGGACATTAGGCATATCGTTGAACAAAACAAGATTAATTCAGGTTTTGCTTATTTGTTTGTACCACATTCTACATCAGGTATATGGCTAGCAGAAGAATCAAAAGAATTTATTGATTTAACAAAGTGTTTACTAGATAGAATGGTTCCGGAAATTGCAAACTTTAAGCATCGAGAAACTCCTTCAGATGCTGCAGGCCATATCAAGACATCATTAGCGGGTACATTTCTTTTGTTTAAGATTGATGAAGGAAAATGTTTGATTGGAGAGAATAAGCGAATTTATTTTATGGAATTTGATGGTCCAAGATCAAGAAAAATTCAAATGGTTACATTAATTAAGTAAAAAAGGTAGGAAAAAATATGAATGTAAATAAATGCTTTTTAAAGGATCAAATAGATAGTTTATTTGATTTATTGCCAATTCAGCTAGAAAATTCAAGGAAAACAATAGAAGAAAATGTTCATAAAGAAGATTTTATGCATTTTAGACATGTGTATATTGTTGCAAGTGGCGATTCTTACATGGCTGCATTGGCAGGCCAACGTGCATTTGAAAAATATGCAAATAAATATGCAGTTCATTATCATGCTGTAAAGGCTATGGAAATTTCGCGTTTTAATGAATTTACAGATAAAGATTTAAATGAACAGACATTAGTGATTGTAATCAGTAAATCAGGAATTGGTAGTCGCGTGATTGAAGTATTAAAGCGAGTGAATGCTTTAAATATGACTGGTATGGTAATTACAGATTCGATTGATTCAAAAGCAGTTGAATTAGCTAAATATAGTTTATATACAGATACACCAAAATTCACAAATGATAGACCAGCGCTTAGAAGTTATTTTGCAGCAATGGTAACTTTATATTTACTTGCTGCAAGATTTAGTGAGATGTATGGAAATAGTATGAATATGGAAACTATGTCTAAAAATATCCATGACTATATGTTGTTATATAAGGATAAAATCGCTGTTTATGATGAGCAAATGATGAAATTAGCTGAAATGTATAAACATGCAAATTCGATTACTTTTGTTGGAGATAGTGATGAACAATCAAGTTGTAATTTTGCGGTTAGTAAAGTGATAGAAGTAACTGGAATCCATTCGAAGAGTGATGATTCAGAAGAATATGGACATATTAATTATTTTAATCATTATGTAGTAACAAACCCTGTGTTTTTTATTGCAAATAGCTTGAATTCAAATATGTCAAGAGTGCTTGAAACAATTAAACAATCCATTGCGGTAGGCAGACCGACATATTTAATGATTAATGAAAATTCAGAAGTTGAAGATATTGAAGGATTAAGTAAAATTATGTTGCCATCTGTAGAAGATGATGTACTACAATCTTTGGGTTCTTACATTCCTGCAACGATTTTGGCAAATCATATTTCAGATTTATTAGATGAACCATTATTTAGAGGAAATATTTATCCAGAAGGATTTAATACGATTCGAAACAGTAAAATAGTTGTATACGGGGAAAATGGAAATGAAATTATTAGTTGAAGTAAAAGATAAGTATACGGATATAACAGATATTATTAATAAAAGTATTTTGGATGAAGGAACTAAAAATGGTATTGTAGTTATTGGATCAGAACAACATGTCGGGTTTGTTGAGTCATCAACCCTTGAATCGATTGATGACTTGGATCATAATTTAGAATGGATTGCGCCTACTCGTTTAATAGATCCTGGATGGGTATATGATTTGAATAATGTTAAGAATGCCTTGGTAGGAAGTTTTAAAGAATTAGCATTTCAAGACCATAAACTGATGCTAGGTGATTCAAAATTATTTGTAAGATATACAAGTAGTGCCGGCAAAGTAGAAATATATGTAGATTTCATTTCAGAAGAATAGAATTATAAAGTAGCTTGAAACTTTATTGAAGGTTAGAGCTGCTTTTTTGTTAGGTAATAAAAGTCAGATGATATTCTCTTAAAAATTATAAAAGTACTTAATTAAATAAACAATAATTTTAATATCTATGGCACAATATTTGCTAGTATATAAGTGAACGACCTAAATAGAAAGGAGAAAGATAGATGAGTAGAGTAATATTTGCCTCTCATGGAGGGTTATCAAAAGGAATGAAAGACTCAGTTACAATGATTGTTGGTGATTTGACAAAAAATGTAGAAACATATAGCTTACTTCCTGGAGAAAATCCTGAAGATTATTATCAAGAGCTTTATAAACAAGCTAATGAGAGTAATGAACAAATATTGGTCTTATGTGACATCAAAGGAGGAAGTGTTCATACAGCTTTATCAAAATTAGCAGTGTTAGATAATGTAGTTGTTTTTTCAGGCATGAATATGGGGCTAGCATTAGACATTGTGTTGAGACACGCGCATTTAAGTGAAGAAGAGTTGCAAGAAATAATAGAAAATGCCCGTGAAGGAATCACTATGATGAAAGAGTTGAACAAAGTAGAAAATGAGGACTTCTAAAGAGTGAAAAAATTGGCTTGATTTAAATGAAAAGAATGGAGGAAAAAGAGTAATGGGAAATAAATTTTTAGATTTATTCAATACAAAGAAACCGGTTATTGGGATGATACATTTAAAAGGAAATAATGACGAAGAAGTATTTGAAATCGCAAAAAAAGAAATTGATGATTATTACAACAATGGGGTAGATGCTGTAATTGTTGAAAATTATTTTGGTACATATCACAATATGCTTCCAGTTTTAGAGTATCTTCAAGAAAACTTTAAAGATCATATTTACGGTGTTAACTGTTTATATATGAACACAATGACATTTGAGTTGGCTATTAAATATGATGCGGATTTTGTACAAATCGATGCAATCTCAGGACATGTAATCGAAAGAGAAGATATAAGTTATGCAGAATTTATTAAATTATATCGTTCTAGATATTCAGGTGCAGTTATTGGTGGTGTACGTTTTAAGCACTGCCCATACTTGTCAGGTAGAACTTTAGAAGAAGATTTAAAAATTGCTATGACACGTTGCGACGCTATTGCTGTTTCTCAAGATGAAACTGGTCAAGAAACAAGCATGGATAAGATTCGAGAATTTAGAAATATTATTGGTGATTTCCCGTTGATTGTAGGAGCTGGTATGACAGCTGAAAATTGTAAGAAGCAGTTTACTGTAGCTGATGGTGGAATTGTAGGAAGTTACTTTAAGGATACATATGAAGCTACAGGAATTGTAGATCCAGAACATGTAAAAAAACTGATTCATAATAGAGATGAATTTGTGAAAGGAGAGCAGCGATGATTGTATTATGTCGTGTAGATCATAGATTATTGCATGGTCAAGTTGCATTCACTTGGACACAAAGTGTTGGTTCAAACTGTATTTTAATCGCAAATGATGCGGTGGCTAAAGATGACTTAAGAATGACAGCATTAAGAGTTTCTAAGCCAAATGGTGTGAAATTGGTAATTAAAAGTGTTGATGATTCACTTAAAGCATTAAATTCAGGCGTAACAGATAAGTATAAATTAATGATTCTTTGTGAAAGTATTAAAGATGCAGCTAGATTGGTTGAAGGATATGACAAGATAAAATCTATTAATTTAGGTGGTATTAAAAATGAAGCTGGTAAAAAACAGATTTCAAAAGCCATTTCTGTAAATGAAGAAGAAGTTGAAATCTTAAAAGAACTAAATGATAAAGGTATCGAATTAGAAGTGCGAATGATACCAGATGATAGTAAACAAGATGTAATGAAACTTATTTAAAGTTTAGGAGGAGAAAAAATATGGATTTATTAACTGAAACATTGTTGATTACATTGGTAGCAGCTATTGGATTTGCACATGATGGTTTAGGAAGTTTTATGTATAATAGACCAATCATCATGGGTCCGTTAGTAGGATTAGTTTTAGGTGATTTAAGACTTGGTATTATGACAGGTGCAACATTAGAATTGGTTTGGTTAGGAGCTTTTCCAGTTGGAGCAAGTTGTCCTCCAGAAATGGTGTCAGGATCTATTATTGGAACAAGTTTTGTTATTAAAACAGGTGGTGATCCAGGTGCAGCAATTGCTTTAGCAGTACCAGTAGCAACTTTAGTTTTAATGATTAAGAGTGGTTTACGTGTTGTTATTACTTCTCCAGTATTCTGTGCTCACGCTGATAAATGTGCAGCTGCAGGTGATGCTAAAGGTGTAGAAAATACAGAAAGAATTGGATGGGCTTTTGAAATTATTTCATTATCATTAATTGTAGGTATTTCATACTATTTAGGAGTTCCTCAAATTGAGGCTATTATTAAGGCTATTCCAGAATTTGTAAATCATGGTTTGAACGTAGCAACAGGCATTATTCCAGCAATTGGATTCGCAATGTTGTTTAAGATGATTGCTAATAAGGAAGTTGTGGCATTCTTCTTTGGAGGATTCTTACTTGCAGCCTATTTAAAAGTACCGGTATTTGGTGTTGCTTTAATGGCATGTGTAATTGTAGCTCTAATTTTAACAATTAAACACAGCAATAAAACTTGTGTAGTAGAGGAAGGAATGGATGATGACAATGAATTCTAGTGAAAAAAAATTAACTCATAAAGATTTAATGGGTATCTTTTGGAGATCATTTAGACAAGATGCCGTATGGAACTTTGAACGACAACAAAATCTAGGTTCAGCTTATACAATGTCTAGAGTCGTTGGTAAGTTATATGAAGACGATAAAGAAAAACGTGCTCGTGCTTTACAAAGACATGTTGATTTTATGGCAATCACACCACATTTATCAACATTGCTGTATGGAATCTTGGCGGCAATGGAAGAAGAAAATGCAAATAATAGTGACTTTGATGAAAGTTCAATCAGTGCAGTTCGTGCTTCATTAATGGGCCCAATTGCTGGTATTGGAGACTCATTACTTTGGGGAACATTGCGTATTATTGCAGCTGGTATTGCAATTTCATTCTCACAAAACGGAAGTATTTTAGGGCCATTGTTATTCTTATTGATCATCAATGTACCATGTATGATTTTAAGATATGTTTGCTTATTTAAAGGATACGAATTAGGTACTAGCTTCTTTAAAAAGGTTCTTGATTCAGGAATCATGGATACAGTTACTTATGTAGCTTCCTCAATCGGCTTGATGGTAATTGGTTGTATGACAGCTTCAATGGTAGCCTTAGAATTGCCATTCATGGTTGGTAGTGGAGATTTTGCTCAACCACTTCAAGGCTATATTGATCAAATCATGCCTTGCTTGTTGCCATTAGCAATTTTTGGACTTATGGTTGCCTTATTAAATAAAAAAATCAAAACTACAACAATTTTAATTTTTACAATTGTAATTAGTATTGCATTAGCTTTCTTTGGAATTGTTTAAAATAATAATTTAGGACGATTTCTACAACAATTACAAATAGCTAGGTTAAAGTATTAAGTTATGTGAAAGTCGCTCCTGTCTATGGAGCGACTTTTGTGTAAAGGAGGGATGAAATGAGTACATTATATGTATCGGATTTAGATGGAACACTTTTAAAAAATGATGAAACAACATCACAATATACGGAAAAAGTAATAAATAAATTTATAGAGAAGGGTGGATATTTTTCGTATGCAACCGCTCGATCTATATTTACTGCAAGTAAAGTAGCAAAAGGAATTCATACAAATATACCAGTGATTGTTTATAATGGGAGTTTTTTAGTAAATACTGATGGAAAAATGTTGCTATCAAATTTCTTTGATAAAGAAATTTACGATGTTTTAAATGATTTATTTATGAATGATATTTATCCTATTGTATACACTTTTATTGATGATAAAGAAAAATTTTCATATATACCTAAGCTTTGTACAGACGGAATGAAAAGATTCTTGGATACTCGAAAAGGGGACGTGAGAATTAATGAAGTAAATACTACAGAAGAGTTAAAAAATGGAAGTATATTTTACCTGGCTTGTATAGATATAGCTGAAAAATTAGAGCCTTTTTATTTTAAATATAAAGATAAATATCATTGTGTTTTCCAAAGAGATTTTTACACAAATGATCCATGGCTGGAAATCTTACCATTTGAAGCAACAAAGTCAAATGCAATCAAACAACTACAGAATTATTTAAAGTGTGATGAACTTGTTGTGTTTGGAAATGGCAAAAATGATATAGATATGTTTCAGGTTGCTGATGAAAGCTATGCAGTTGAAAATGCTTGTGATGAATTGAAAAAGTATGCTACAGGAATTATTGATTCGAATGATAATGATGGTGTAGCAAAATGGATAGAGAATACAATATAGGAGACATTATGGCAATTAACACAATTATTTTTGATATGGATGGATTGATGTTTGATACAGAAAAATTGTATATTGATGAGGTGGAGGATATCTGCAGAAAACATGACCATTATTTTCCAAGAGAATATTTGTTGGGGATGCTAGGTACAAGTCATTTTGATTGTTCAATATACCGTAAAGATTATCCTTGGTTAGAGGACATGTTAGCTCTCGCAAACCAGGAATTTATTTCTTATTACGATAAGCGTTTTTCTGTTCCAGGATCTGCTAATAAATATGGATTGAAAGAATTGCACGATTATTTAAAAACAAATCATTATAAGATTTGCATTGCGTCAAGCTCAAGTGTTACACACATTAAGCGTTTAGTGAATAATTGCGGATTTGATTTTAAGGCGGATTTGATGCTATCATCACAAGATGCATATGCTTCAAAACCTGCACCCGACTTATTTTTGGCTTGTGCAAAAGAAATGGGTGTTGAACCGAAGAATTGTTTAGTACTTGAAGATAGTAAGAATGGTATTCGTGCGGCGTACAATGCAAATATGCTAAGAGTTTGGATTCCAGATCAAGTCCCATTTAATGAAGAAGACATGAAATATGTAGATTTTCAATGTGAGAATTTAAAAGAAGTAATCGATATATTAGAAGCAATGTAATTAACGTTGCTTCTCTTTTTTCGTACTATAATACATTCGTGTTTTGTGGGAGGAAAAGTATGTTAAAGTTAGTTGTTTTTGATGTTGATGGGTTGATGTTAGATACTGAAAGCGTATGGAAAGAAGCTTTTGATCAGGCGGGTAATAAGTATGGCGTTCAAGATATGGGTTCTACTTTATTTCCAAAATTGATTGGTAAAAGTGGTAGAGATGAAAAAGAAGTGTTAGATCGATATTTATCACAAGACATTCAAGAATTGGTTATTGAAGAATGGGAACGCATTGGATATGGTATGTTGGAAAAGGAAGTGCCTGTAAAGCCAGGCTTAAATGAAATACTAGATTTTTTGGATGCACATCATATTAAAAAGGCTGTCGCAACAACGACAAGAAGAGAGCTTACGGAAGAAAGATTAAAACGTGTTGGCGTATATGATCGTTTTGATTATGTATTATGTGGGGATGAAGTCATAAATCGTAAGCCAGATCCAGAAATTTATTTGAGTGTTTTAAAGAAAATGAATACAGACGCAAGAAATTCTCTAGTGTTAGAGGATAGTGTAGTTGGGGTTGAGGCTGCCTATAGAGCAGGTATTGATTGTATTCAAGTACCAGATTTGATTGCACCTTGTGATGTTCAAAAGAAGCAGACAATTTATACTGCGAAGGATTTAATCGAAGCTAGAGATTATATTAAAGAGAACAGGATATAAAATGCTTCAGAATGATTTTGAAAATACACCCATGTTGAAGCTTGTCATGGGTTTAGCTATACCGAGCATGATTGCTCAGGTAGTCCTAAATTTGCGATTTACTATGGAAATAAAAAGACAAAGAAGCATGGTCAGTATAAGAATCCGTATGTGAAACTGTAGTAAGGTCCTTTTTTTGTATACCAAAACATGATATGATGGGTATACCAATTATATAGGGAGAAAAGAGCATGGATAAGGATAATATATATGTACTTCGCGACATAGATTGTTTTATGTCGGTTACAGAAGCAATTCGTGAACAAGGTTTAACTTTAGAAAATCGTATTATTGAAAAGAAAGTGATTGAATCCAATTACTATTTGTCGAAACAATTAAATGTACCATTGGCTACCAAACTCTTTTATTTATGTCGAGTTCGATATGTAGAAGGAATCGCCCAATCCATTGAAAAAACGTATATTGAATATTCGAAGGTGGAAGGACTTGAAGAATATGATCTTGGGAATACATCGTTTTATGGGCTTTTATTAAGGGAATATGGTATACAGGTTTATGAAACACAAGAAGAATTATTGTTGGTGGAGGCAAAAAGAGAAGAGAAAAGATTGTTGGGATTAGAAGGAAAGTGTGAGATTTTATTAAATCGTGGAACTTCTTATGTTTCAAAAAATGATCATGAGCCTTTTGAATATTTTGAAATGTCAAGTCTACCAAGCTTTTATAGATATAGGAGTGTGTCAGAAATATGAGTGAAAAACCAATCTATGTACAGTTGATGGACAGCATCAAAAAGAAAATTCAGGATGGACAGCTTCAAGTTGGAGATCGCTTAGTGAGTGAAAGAGAAATGTCCGAACAATATGGAATTAATCGAATGACAGTGCGAAATGCATTGAAAAAACTTCAAGAAGAAGGGGTAATTGAAACCAAAAGAGGAAGTGGCAACTATGTTGCGAAAGTTCCATATGTTGAAGAAAAACTAGAATTAGGTCGTGCCGGTGTTTATTCATTGAGTGCGCAGATTCGTCAAAAGGGAATGAAATCGAGTCGTAAAACACTATCTTTGACAAAGATAAAGCCTGAAGATAAATTAAAGGAAGTCTTTCCAAATGAAGATTATGTATATGAAATCATTCGTTTATCTTATATCAATGATGAGCCTTATGCATTACAGAAGGTATATATTCCTTGTTCTAAATTTGAGGATGCAGAGCGCTTTGATTTTGAAAGTTTTTCATTATATGACTATATGGATGATTTAGGACATCGTCCTAGAACTATGGTTTCTTATTTGCGCATTGATTCTTTGCCGACAGAGTATCGAAAATATATGGATATTGAAAGAAATGTATTTATTTTTGATTATCATGGCTATGATGAGAATCGTGAATTGGTAGAATATACGATTTCATATCATAATCCAAAGTATTCATCATTTAAATATGTAACCCAAGGCTTGAAGTTTAGAAGTCAATAAATTGGTATATAAGTATATCGAAATGGAGGTATCAAATTGAGGATATCTCTTTTTTTTGTGGGTATATCTAGAATTGGTATACCTATACGCCAAAGAAATTATTGATATTGGTATATATGTATGGTATAAATTAATCAAGAAATGGTATTAAGTATATACCAATGTCATTAAGGAGGAGAGAAATATGACATTTATTCAGGCGTTATT